>ENA-ORMO01001174-ORMO01001174.1-human-gut-metagenome-genome-assembly--contig:-NODE-1174-length-30626-cov-2.660397_pt1 | contig 30626 bp, 24 predicted proteins | sample MGYA00242106_ERZ509001 | MGnify/ENA primary metagenome ERZ509001 (study PRJEB26280, sample SAMEA2338736) | human gut metagenome | biome: human gut; feature: human-associated habitat; material: faeces...
AGAGGGCGGAGCAACGCATGGGTTCACAAAAGGCCAGGCATCTGCGTCCCATGAAGGGGCGACGTCCACGTCTGATTTCAGACGGGGGACGCTTGGGAAAAGTTCAAAGCCGAATGGGATGGATGCCCTGAAGGAAAAAGCTTCCAAATATGGCTACCAGCATATGACCGCCCAGAAAAAATATGGCTTCCAGGCGATCAATCCCGGTAAGCAGCTTCAGGCAGCAAAGCCAAGTGCAGCTGGACTGATCGGGGCCTTTGGAGGCGCTTACCGCATGATCGTAACCGGGGCAGACCGGGAATCCAAAGTCCAGGTTGCCAGATATGTCCGCCCGATCGGCGCCGTATACAACATGATCGGCGGCGTTTCAGTATATAAGAACGCCGTCAAAACGACGGAAGAGATGCTGTCTACCCTCAATGCGAGCGGGAACCTGCGTTCCCTGAACAATATCCTGTCTGCAAATGGGCACAAGACTATTTCTTCTGTTACCCATGCAAATATCAAGGATCTGAACAGCAGTCTTGTCCGGCTGGGTCAGAGGGCTGGAGTTATCAAACGGCAGGGAAGCATGTTTTTTTACAACCACGACAAGATTGCCCTGTTCCGGATGGGTGCTACGACTGACGTTGAAGCTGCTATTCTTGGAAATGCTCTCAAGAATGCCGCTTCCTTCCAGAACGGTGCGGGGATGTTTAAGCGCGGGTTCCATGTAGCATACATGACGCTCCGTATGGCTGCTATGAACTCTGATGACCGTACCATGGGGTATGTATTCCAGGGGATGGACACTGTCCGGGTATTCAGACAGTTCGGAAAGTCATCAAAAGAGGCCTGGAACAGCCGTTTGCTTAATAAGCCGCTGAAAGAACAGGCTGGAAAGGCTGCGGGCAGAACAACATCCCAAACCGCATCCAAAACAGCTTCCAGAGCGGCTTCAAAGACGGCTGGGCGTGTTCGGACTGCGAATTTCCGTACGGATCCGTTCCGCCCAACCAAAATGGGTAACATTATACGGCCCAGCGACAACCTGAAAAAGAACGCCAAAGCCGTAAGGAAATATACGGAGCTTCGGAAGAAACAGGCGGCTTCCAGGCTTAACAGCGTCGGATCCAGGCTCCGCAATTCGGAGCGGATCAAAGCCGTTGCTGACCTGAAGCTTAAGACAGTGCAGGCTCAGAGCAAGTTTGGAACTGTCATGAAGAATAAATTCAGCCAGCCCTACAACCGTTTTAAAGGTCGTGTGATGAACACGAACATGGGAAAGCGGATCGCCGCATCCCGGAAAGCCGCAGCTGCAAAACAGGCGAAAAAAACGGCAGCGAAGTCTGCCTTAAAAAGAGCAGGGCAGAAACAGATCAGCGCGTTCTTTGAAGCGGTCAGCAAAACTGTCAATGCGCTGCTTCATAAGCTGATGATCATCCTTGGCATATATGTCCTGGCCTGTATAGGTATCATGACTGTTGCGACAATCGTTATCGTTCCGGCCATGTTCCTGATGTCAGCTGAGACGGATGATACTTCTTTGGATGGCAATGTGGCGATGGAAGATGTGTATGATAAGTCGCACACCATGACAGGTATTATCTATAATGAACTTAGGTTCATGGAAGTGGAGTGGGGAAGCCAGCTGAGAAGTTACGGAACGGAAGAAACGCCGCTGGCTTTAAGCGAGCTGAACTTCACGGAGTACAATGTTTCTGCCAGGCAGTATGTCCTCAGTCAGACCGGCTCGGATGACCTCCTGGGGACATGGGCTTATGATTCGTCCAAAGAAGGGATATTGAGCGATAAAATGTTCGAGGGTGTTCTTGGACCGGAACCGTTTGACGGGGCTGCGCCGCAGGACCACAAGCTTCTGAGGGATATAGATGGTGGTAATACGCTTGAGCTGAGAGGAAAGCCCCAGGAAGGATATACTTCCAATGCGAAGCAGATCACAGCGATGGCATCTGTGTTTTATTCACAGACTCTGGATACTTTGAACGAGGAAGCAAATGAAGCAAAGGGACTTGCCAAATTTGCCAGTATTATGAAACGGCTCTGGAAGGCTGCCTGGACCTTTTTCGAAAAAGAAGAAGTCCCGATTTTGGGATGGGTAGGCAAACATACAGGGTGGTCATGGACCTCTGTGTATCGGAACTATGCTTACCCGTTAATGGAAGCATCCCATCAGGAGAATTTTTACCTGAGTTCATATATCTACCCAACCAAATTTTCCTATGGGGCAACAGGGGCCAGATGGGATGGTGCAAAAGGTGGAAACCCGGACGAAAATGGCGACCAGACAGTAAAAATCGACCAGAAAACCGGCCAGGAAGCTAAAAATGGACGAATCGGAGTAGTCACGGAGGGCGGCTCCGGAAAGGTAACCAGTGATTTTAAGGTTTCCAATGAAACCTACCAGGGACAGGGAAACGAGGACTGGCAGGCTATCGAAATGTGTCCGGAGGATATGTATAACGGATATGGATGCACTGCGCGGAATTCCTTTGGATACAAATATAACGGGCATTTCGCCACTGACAAGGACCTGAACGTTACCCACGCGGATGAACTTGCTTCTCTTTATTACGGGAGCGACCCGGACGAGGAAAGTGATTTTAGTAATGTTTCTAATGTCTCCGCAGATGTTTCCCCCTGGGATACGGATGAAGAAAATGAACAGGGATACAACAGAGATTCCTGCATTATTAATATCCTTCAGCTTACCGATAAAGCAAGCGAATGCTGGACTCTGGAGAGCAGGGATTCATTAACAGGTTATAATTTTGAAGAAGAAACGGACCTCCTCCAGGCAACATTCCACTCAGGCCGGATGAATGATGAATACCTGAACAGAGGTTTTGATCTGGAAGAAGATCTTACGATCCAGAAGGTGGAAGAGACTGAGGACGGATGCGATGTATATGTTTCCTATCCTTTTAGTGAAGAAATTGTATTAGATGGTGACGGAGAGCCAATTAGGGATCCTGATACTGGCGAATACGAGATGCGAACAGTTTACACTGGTGATGGATTTATTCTTCATTTCAAGCATACATGCCAGATGAACCATGAAGGATACTACTGTGGCGGACACCTGCAGCTCCGTACGCGGGGGATTGTATATGGATTTTCCGAAGAACAGTCGTACGCTGGCGTGAGTGAAGAAGAGGGTACTATTTCAGCATTTGCTCCGAAATTTCTGGATCCGATCAATTATGAAGACCCAAACTTTATCGAGGGCGCAGAAGACAGGCTGCCAAATGATTCAGATGCAACGGAAGAAGAGCAGGAAGCTTATCCGGAGCTTCACGTCTGGAATGTGGATGAGCATTCATTGACAGGAGATGATAAAACACCACAAATTTTAGAAGAAGATCTTGCAACTCTTTACAGGGCAGAAGATATTTTTGACATTGACTCAGTGATACAAAGAGAAAGGGATAATTATCCTGGATATTCTTCCAACTCGAAATTGGAATCTTTTTTTAACGGCACTGGTACAACCGCTCTGTCCAAATGGACCGGGTGGACTTATACGAATATGAGTCAAGCCGTCTCGTTAACGTATTCCGACTGGTTTGAAACATATGCATTGGCAGACACTCAGACAGCGGTAGGCGGAATATATGATAATACAGCCGCTGGTTTGAACAATCTGAGCGATGGCGTGGTAGAAAAAATCCAGGAGCTTCTGATTGGGGAGAATGAATATTTGAACCTAAACGCTGACCTGGATGATCCGGAAGCGACCAATATGGACGGGAGCATTATGACTGAGGAAGACAAGGAACTGGTGGACCGTATCCGCCATGTCATGTATGCTCTCAGTGCTGTTGGAGAAGTAAGCTATTCCCAATCTGCCCATGCAAATATGTATGGAAATGTGAAAGGAAACGCCACGGACTGTTCGGGATTCGTCTGCAACATCTACAGGGATCGTATGGATGCTACTTATACCGTAAATGGATTGTACAACAATGGGATTGTAACACCCAGGGAATACCATGGAATTGGTACGTCAGGGATCGAACCGGGAGATATCATCCTGGTTAATCCGGAATCGCCGGATGGCGAAGCACATGCCCTGATTTATGTAGGGACGTTTAACACTGCTGACCTTTATGGAGACAGCGAAGGCAACGGGGAAGAACGGGTATTCACTGTGGATTGTTCGTCCATGGTCTTTAACCTGAACAACCTTGCGTCTCAGGAAGATACTCCTGTGAAGAGCATGTATAGAGATGAAGACGGCAACAGGCTCTCTTTATCGGATGGGTATGGGGATTCGCAGGTTGAAGACGTTCCGAAGGTCAGAAGCGGCAACGTCAGGTTTGCGGACCGCGAGTATATGAACGCGGATACCGACAACATGTATTACCTGGATATGTCGGAATGGGAAAGAGTTGCAGGCCGTCAGCTGAATGGCGATTACTCGGAACTCGGTGATACGGCTGAATCCTTCTGGGAATCTTCAGCTATAGCGACTGATCTTACGCAGGTAAGGCAGGAAGTGGATATCAAGTTTCCGGATGTTAGTAATGATTCGCTTACTGATCCTGTTGTGGATATAGAAATTCCTGAAGAAGACTGGAAACCTGAAATTGAAGACCCTGAAGCTCCTATAGTAGAAGGTAAGAAAGTTGTACTCCAGATGAACCAGTTCATCCTGCAAGGAAACCAGCCATGGTCTGGATTGGTCAGGGGAGCTATCAGCGGAAATTCCACAATAGGAAAAGCCGGCTGTACGGATTGCTCATACCTGATGGCAGTATCTTATTATACCGGAATATCCTTTGATGTTGGAGATATGCTATCTCAGTCGAAATATTATGACGGGAATGCTTTTAACTCAGGAGTTCTCCTCAGCGAATATGGACTGTCACAGAGCCGTTACAGTGGCTATGATGTAAATACGATCAGGGATGCTATAGATAATGGCAGTCCTGTTATTCTGCAGATAGATGGATGGTTTTCTTTCCATCAGAGAGATACAGGCCATTTCATGGTTATTATGGGATATGACGATGAGGGCTTTATGATGTATGATCCTGCAAGTACGGATAACTCCTATAATTATTCCGGAAGATCTATTCCCTATGAAGCCTTTACCAGAGGCCCTGGTGATATCGTCAGCTACCGGGTAATTACAAATTAACACTTATGCAGAAGAAGGTTTCCTTTTCAGGAGGCCTTCTTTTTAATTATTTCTGCGTATATATATGCTATAATCAAAGAAAAATGTGAGGAGGAGAATATGCAGGACATAAGTATCACTATCAGCAAGGCAAAGCAGGGTGACCAGGATGCTTTAAGTATTCTGTATAAGGAAAATTATAAAACTGTTCTCTTTGCTATCCGTTCCGTCGTAAGGGATGAAGATGAGGAGATGGACATTCTACAGGATACGTTCGTAAAAGCATTCAATTCCCTGGAGCAATTGAAAGATCCAAACAAGTTCACCGCATGGGTTAAGCAGATTGCAGTGAACAATGCATTACAGAACGTCAAAAAGAAAAGACCTATTCTTTTCAGCCAGATGCAGGGCAGCGAAGCCGATTCCGACTGGAATGTAGAGGACAGTTTCCAGGAAGAGTCCCGGGAAGGATTGCCGGATGTGGAAATCGATCGGAAAGAAACGGAAAGGCTTATAGGGGAGATCCTGGATACCCTGCCAGAAGAACAGAGAATCGTAATCAACCTGTTCTACTTTGAGCAGATGAGTGCAAAAGAAATTGCCGATGAAATAGGAGTTTCTGTCACTCTGGTGAATACAAGGTTAAGCCTCGGCAGAAAAAGAGTAGAAAAGAATGTTCTTGAACTTGAGAAGAGAGGTACCAAACTCTATGGGCTTGCGCCGATTCCGTTCCTGCTTTTGCTTTTCAAGAATGTGGATGCACAGGCCGCAACTATACAGCCAGACAATTTACTCTTACAGTCTGTCCTGAAAAGTGTTTCGTCATCGCAACCTGTGCCTTCTGGTGTTGCGAAGGAGGAAATTCCGTCAGCTGCGGAATATTTTGCAAATAAGGCATCTAAGGCTGTAAAAAACGCGGCAATTAAATTTTCTGCAGCATCAACTACAACGAAAGCAGTGATCATCGGCGCTGTGTTAGCTGCTGGGATACTTGGGGGTGTAATTTCTGTAGGAAAAAGAAATACTGTCGAACCTTATATAACAGCTCAGACAACTGAGGATGACCAGCAGTCTGATATCTATGAATCATCCACTGAGGAGGAATCAGAAGAAAGCATAATTGATGATGAACACTTTTCCAAGGCACAATTTTCTTATATATTGAACGAATTTATATATGCTATCGAAAACGATGATTTCTCAAATGACGACCTTATCTCTAATGGATATAATGGAATTTGGTTTGACAATCCATATTTTGGATTTTTCTATTCTGACGAGTCTGAGGATATAGTTCCTTTACTGTTCATAAAAGGCGACACTGGGGATAAGGTTACAGGTTATCATGTATATTACTACGATCCAGATAACCACCTTATTGAGTATGAAATGTGTGTTTCGGGTTACCAGCCAGAAACCAGGCAATTTCTAAGATATATTAAAGTAACAAGAGTATATGAAGAGTATTATGGCTATCTTCGGGAATTGTATGAGATAAGCGACAGCGTAAAGGATGGACAAAGAATAGTTACTTATCCTGATGGTAGCGAGGAAACTATTCCCGAAACGGAATGGAATGAAACCAAATCATCTTATGGGCTCGAAAATCTTCCAATAGAATGGATTCCTTTAACCAGAGAGAATGTAGAGGAAATGTTTGGATCTTATACATTTACTCCAGAAGAACAGGAATTCTGGGATTTTCACAGATAATTTGCATTGAAACCTATTTAATACAAAAGAGGAAATAATGATGGACAATAGAATATCGGAAGAGATTGATCAAGGAAAAAAAAGCGATCAGACTGCGATCAGTAAACTGTATCAGGATAACTATGCGGACGTCCTGTTTGCCATCCGATCTGTGGTGAAAGATCAGGATAAATCCATGGATCTTCTACAAGATACATTCGTCAAAGCCTTTAATTCCCTGGAACAGCTAAAAGACCCTGATAAATTTACACCGTGGGTCAAACAGATTGCGGTAAACAATGCATTGCAATATGTTAAGAAAAAAGGCCCATTCTTTTCAGCCAGATGCAGTCCAGTGAAGCCGACTCCGAATGGAATGTAGAGGATAGCTTTCAGGAAGAATCCCGGGAGGGGCTGCCGGATGTTGAAATTGATCGTAAAGAAACAGAAAGGCTTATAGGGGAGATCCTAGATACTCTGCCGGAGGATCAGCGTATCGTGATAAACTTGTTCTACTTTGAGCAGATGAGCGCAAAGGAGATTGCTGACGAAATCGGAGCTTCAGTCACAAAGAAATAAGCCAAGGAAGCCTCCGGTTTTAACCGTGGGAAGAATTGGCGTATCTTAAGAAATTCTTAAGGTGGCGGCCAAAGTAGGGACATATACTTGTGCTATTATATGTATAACAATTAGATGTCAAAATTAGCAGGTGCATAACTATGGATTACCCTTCAACAGAGAAAAAATATCATACAGCGGAACATCTGACCTACAGCTGCCAGTACCATGTGATCTTCTGTCCCAAATATCGGCGCAGGGTACTGGTCCCGTCGGTCGACCAGGCGGTAAAGGATCTGTTCCACGAGATAGCAGATACCTATGGCTTTTCCATCCCAGACATGGAAGTCATGCCGGACCATGTGCACCTGATCATTGACTGCAATCCCAGGTTCGGGGTCATGGACTGTGTCAACCGGCTGAAAGGGATCTCCTCCCGCCGGCTGAGGGAGCAGTTCCCACACCTGAAGACCCGGCTGCCTACCCTGTGGACCAGAAGCGCTTTCATTTCCTCTGTTGGCAGCGTATCCCTCGCAGCCGTCCAGAAATATATCGAAAACCAGAAAAACCGCTGATACCGGAAAGGACAGTACCCAATGGCAAAATCCTCAACCCCTTCCTATACCGTAACACGCCGGATATACCCGGAACCCTGGCAGGCTGATATCATCAACCGGAAGATGGACCTTGGCAACCGGATGTATAACAACGCCGTGCGCCATTATAAGTCTGTAGTCGAGGAACTCCGGCAGGACCTGTGGTTCATCCGGAACCTGGAGGCGTGGAAGGCCTGCGGCGAAGATGCCCCAGGGAAAGAAGACTTCTCAAACGAGGTATCCGCATGCATCAGCGCCTACGGGCTCGATGAATATGATATCCATGCCTACATGGCGAGGGGGAAAAATATTTCCAATCCCAAAGGGCTTGGGATCAACATCATCCAGAAACTTGGCACTGCCCTGTCCCATTCTGTCAGGAAGGCTGTTTTCTCCGGCACGGAGATCCATTTCCGGCGGCATGGGTCTACGGATACCCTGGAAGAAAAAGCAGCCCGCAGCGGGATCATCTATAAACCGGAAAAGGATATGGTTTCATTTTCCGGGATGAGGCTCCGCCTGAAACCGGTCAGGAAGAAGGATGCTTACCTGGCACGGGCAATGCAGGGACAGATCAAATACTGCAGGATCGTAAGGGATCCATTTGGCGCCGGATACCGGTACTTCCTGCAGATCATCATGAAAGGGGAAGCCCCGGATAAAGTTTCCATGGGGGCCGGTTCCGCCGGGCTTGACCCGGGGGGGGGGTGAGCACGATGGCTGTCGTAGGGGACAGTGGCGCAGGCTTCTTCACCCTTGCGGAAGGGGTGGAAAAGTTTGAACGGGCCGTCCGGGATGCGGCTACCGTATACGAGCGCCGCAGGCGGCTTGCAAACCCGCAGAATTACAACCCGGACGGCACAGTCAAAAAAGACACAAAGACATTCAAAAAGCACTGGCGCAGGACGAAGGGGGCAACCCGAGCACTTATGGAGCTGAAATCCGCATACCGGAAGAAAGCATCTTATATCAAAAACTGCCATGGGTATCTTTCCAACCGGATCGTAGAATCCTGCAGCGTACTGATCAAGGAACCGATGGACTACAGCGCCCTGGCGAAAAGGGCCAGGAAGCTGGAACGTCAGGATAAAACCTCAGAAATCCGGCAAAAAGACGGTTCCGTTCGTGAGGTCCGCAAATATAAGAAGAAAAAACGTTTCGGCAGCAGCATCGGGAGACGCTCCCCGGCAGCATTCGTCAAACAGCTGGAGGATAAGCTGCACCGCTACGGCGGGCTTGTGTATGACGTAGATATAGCCAGTTTCAGGGCAAGCCAATATGATCATATAGAGGACACTTATAAAAAACCCCTGCTGTCGGACCGCTTCAAACTGGTCGGCGGGCATATCGTCCAGAGGGACCTTTACAGCGGGTTCCTTCTCTGGAACGCCGCTGATCTGGTCCATTCCGACAGAAAGAAATGTCTGGAAACCTTCCCACTTTTCCTGGAGATGCAGGAGAAAGTCCTTTTTGACATGATGGTTTCCGGCGACCTGACAGGGAATTTCGGGTTAAAAGATATGTTAGCCGTCAACGCAGTCCAGGCTGCCTGACATAGATAAGTAACTGTTGTCCTGGTTGACAAGGTGCAGCTGCGCACCGCATGGAAGGACATGCCGGCTCCGGTCGGAGTCCGAAGCCCATGAAAACACACCGGAAAGTCCCCCTATAAAATCATTTGTGCGGGGGATGTACCTGAACCTGCCGGTCTCGACCGTGCAGAGCAGTCAGAACCTTCAAACAATTCGCATATCAGATACATCGAGTTCATCCGTTTTCCATCCCTCATAATCGACAATCTGGCCTATTTCAGTGTATAAAGGGATACTATATCAGCCACATCCTTATTGGAATAGGCTGAAATGGGAGAGTCTTAGCTTGGGTTATCCTCCGTCCGTATTTTATCTTTTTTCCACAACAGCCATTTTCTGAACCCTTATCCTATCAGAGGGAATACCACAATCTTGCCCCAACACCCAAACTTCATATTTCCAGCGTAACAATGATAACCTTCAATTCTGGAAAACAGGGAAAGGAGAAGTATGTCTTATAGAAGCTGCGAATACAAGGATTTGGATAAGCTGAGGAAAACCAGGAATGCCTACAACAAAAGGTATTACGACAGAACCAGGAAGTACCCTCGACGCCGCTGGACAGAGGAAGAACTTGATATGCTGTTCACGGCTGATATGACGGATAATGAGCTGTCAGCCAAATTGAAGCGCTCCGCAGGAGCCATACAGACGATGCGGAACAGGATCAGGAAGGAGAGAAACATGCCATGTTGAGCGGATATGTTACTTTCCTACGGAAAAAATGCAGGATACTTAAATGCTATCCTGCATATTTCCATAGATGATTAGAAAGGTGGGAATATAATGAGAAAAAAGATCCTTGTACCAATTCTGGTATTGGTCATCGCCCTTATGGGTGCGGGGATGGCTGCATTGATAATGAACAGGGAAAAAGAACCTGATTCAGCAGAAACAGAGACGGAAACAGAACATGCCCAGGCTGAGAGTGCGGAAGAATATGTTCCAGCCGAACCATACCGGGACAGTAAAGCAAACCAGAAGATCCTCCCTGAAAGGGTGGAAATCTCTGATGCAGACGGAAATGTCTATATGACAGAAGAATATAACCCGGAAATCAGATCCATGCAGATCGGTAAATTCGGTGAGATTGGGTTATACCCTGAAAAGGTTTACCTGCATGATAAGGAAGGCACGGTTCTACTGGAACAACACGAATATGGCTACGATGAGGACGGCATGGTCATTTCCGACCAGTGCTATATTGACCCGAACCCATATGATGGGACAGAAGAATGGGAGCTTGAGAAAGAGTCTGTATTCACCTATTATGACGGGCTTCTGGCAAAAGAAGAATATTATTCCCATGATAATACCGGAGTAAAGACGCTGGCGAATTCTATCGTGTGGACTTACGATGATAACGGTTTTGCGGTACGGCGGGATATCTATACCGGTACAGTGCTTTCTTACTATGAAGATATTACCTGTAATTCAAATGGAAGCCCGGTTGAAATCCGACAGTATACATATAATGATGTCCTGACAGGGGTAAAAGAATATACTTATTCCGAAACCGGTGAGTTCCTTATCTATAAGGAATATTCCGGGGATAAGGAAACCCTGAACCTGGAGCGTGAATTCCACTATGACAGAAAAGACTACCTGCGGGAGATTGTGGAAACATACAGCGATGGACCTTATGAATATGTAGAGGGTGAAGAGAACGAACCGGTATATACCCAAGAATTTTATACATTGATTTATCCGGATGATATACAGAGCAAACTTGGCACATGGAATCGCGATACCATTTCGGAAGAATAATGCATATTTCCTGTAAGCCGCTGTAAGGCTGAAAATATTTAAGGAAGGAGGCAGCAGGGAATACCTGCAGCAGCAGGCACTTACCCCGTCTTTGTCCGGTGGAGTCCCTGCGAAGAACAAAATCATGAATGAAAGAAATCTGACAAAGACAGAAATCCTTGAGGACATCAGGGACCTTGAGAACAAGCTTGTTGAAAGGAAGCAGCAGTTAAAGGAGGCTGAGATCCGGGAGTATGACAGCGCTCTGAAAGGGTTCCTGGACCGGTTCTCCATCCATTCTGCAGAAGATGTTTACCGCCTTCAGAGCGCGTTGGAAGGGATCCAGGGTGCTGTAAAACATCCACAGGTAAATTCCCCTAGTGGACATGAAGCAGAAAAGGAATCAGGCCTTGTATCCAGCCAATCTGTACTGGCAGAGGACGAAGCAACCGTACGGGATGTATCTTTCCAGGATGTGCAGATCCCTGTCCATGTAAAGGAGAAGGAACTGCCTGTGAACGGACTTGAGCTGGAATCTGAAGCAGTACACGAACCGGAGCCGGAACAGGAAGCTGTCCCTGAGGAATCCATTCCTGAAGAACCTTTTCCTGCGCCTGTCCAGGAGACATACGATGAAGCCGTAGAAATAAAACCGGAAGAAGATATGGAGGAAATCAAAGCTGATTCTGCACCGGAAGCAGATGAGGATCCATTCCATATCGACTATTCCATCTTTGACCGATTCAGCGATGAAAATGGGGATATCCCTGTCGAAGTACCTGACGATAATACCGCAGCAGATTCTTTGATGGATTTTACGGATTCTATCCCCGCTGAATTTGACAACAGCGGGATCGATGCCGGGCTGATCATTGCGGTCTACAATCCCGATCCCTCAATCAGCAAATTCAAAAGCCGCCCCGCAATCGTTAATGCGGAAAAGATCCTTCTTGAGGCAATCGCTGAGGCTGTAAAAGAAGGCTGGGTCGAGAAAGGGGAAGTCATCGACAGATTCTTTAAGACAGACGGTAGTGCAGATGGTGATTTCTATGCAGAAGCAGAAAGTATTGTGGACCATCTGGAAAGCATCTGGGAGGAATACGGCTTCCATGCCGGTGCGTCGGAAGCGAAGCTGAAGGAGTTTATGACAATTCCGTTCCATACGAGGGCGAAAGCCGCCGCATGCGCACGGAGCGATCTGCAGATTGCACTTGCCTGAACCGACTGAATTATCAACTAATGCCGTCCATCCACCTGGCTGGGCGGCATTTTTCGTTATATTCTCTACACCTCGTTTCACTGGGTTGAGTTCCCTGCATTTACAGTTTCCATGACAGCTGCAGCACTAAAGACACAGTCAATCCCTTCCTTCTGCCTGTGCTGGGATCTAACCCTTTTCGTATAGGGCACACAGACCAGGTAACGGCACAGCGAATCCCAATATCTGGGGTCAACCGTTTTATCCGGATGGTAGCCATTGTTCATCAGCCAAGCGAGAAAATCTCCATATTCTTTCATGGAGCTGCATTCCACTGCGGCCAGCCCGCTGTAGAACAGTTCTTCTGGAAGGAGCCCCGCCGGATTTCCCTTCTCAGATGCTTTTCCCTGGATATCTGTTTTGCCAGAGCTGGACAGGAAACCTTCTTCCTGATCCTGAAAGCCATGACCTCTGTATTTTGTTTTATTTATCTTGTCCCATGCGTGGTCTCTGAATTTCAGCATTGGGGCCCCCATCGCTTTCTGCTCCATAGCCGGGCATGCGATCGCGGTGATATATATCTGCGCCAGAAAGGCGAAAACCAGCATATCAGGGGCATTCGTGATGATATGGTAATAATCTGAATCGTCATGGATCTGCAGCGCTATGTATATACCTTCAACATCCGCTTCCCTTCCGTCTTCATGCGCCAGCCAGATCCGATCATAATCTTTTTCCACAACGAGGTCCGAAGCAATATGGAAAGTCATTGCATCTTCCAGTGTCTGGCTGAAAATTATCGTCATCTCCTTGAGGTCCTCAAAAAGTTCATTATCGAAACAGCACGAAACTGCAAATTCCTTTTTCCCACTTGTACTTACGGGATTAAAAACGTATAAGACTGCTATATCGTCATATAAAAGTTCTTCATCTCTATAAATTTCCATAATGATGCTCCATATGTGTATTCTTAGTTTCATCATACCACAAAAAAATAGATGTGAAATGGAAAAACCCAGCTTCATGGTTTTCTTGCATATTTCCATATATTAAGGAAGAAGGAGGCAGAAGCTTGAAAAACAGGAAAATAAAACGGCCAATTCTTGTAACATTCGTCTGTATTGTTGTGGTATGCGCAGTTATTTCAGTCATCCAGATCATTTTCCCGGGAAGGGATAGAGAAGCTTCAACGTCAGAGGAAGCTTTCCAGGAAGATCCAATGGAATCCCAAACAGGTTTAGGGTCAGGCAATTCCAGCAGCACAGGCAGCCAGGCTGGATCAGGGAAAGAATCAGCCGAAGGATCCACGGGAGAGGATGTCTCACTGGAATTCCATGAAGAAGGTTCCTCATCCATCAGCGAAACCCAGATCGGGAGTGTCACTGTTAAATTCCATACAGATGATGCGATGGTCGGAGAAGGGACAGTGCTCGGTGAACAGATGGATTCCATCCTGTTCCATGATGGAATTGAAGAAGATATGAAAGGGTATATGTTCGCGACTAAGGTTGATTATGACGGCGGGACGATTGATTCGATCGAAGCGGCTCAGTCCGCCGTAAGCGAGTATATCCCCGCAGGCAGCGGGATTACTTCCAACTGGGAGGAAACGGAAGAGTATTTCATCCGGAAAGCGACAGGCTACGACAATGAAGCGGATGGTGCATTCATTTTTTATACTGTCATTCCCAAAAGCGACAGGTCTGACCCGTTTTTCTACAGCATAGTGGCTGTTGGTTATGAAAACGACCTGATTAAGGAAAGCTCCTATGATTCCATGATGGATGCCATGTATGGGCATATACCGGACAGCAGCCTGCTCGACCTCACCTATGACGAGGCCTGTACGGAACTGGAGGAGGTACTCTATAACCAATCGGGAGCGGGCGAAAAGCTGGGCATGAATGGCGTGGATGAATTAAGGGAAGCAAATATGCAGTGGTATCACGATGTATATGGCGTAGACAGTATGGAAGAGTATGAAGCCATGTCAGAAGAAGAAAAAAAAGAACGGTATTGGAAGTATAAAGACCCGGTTGGCTATGCACAGATGCACGAAGAGGAGATTGCCGCAGAAAAAGCAGCCCAGGGTTCTTCAGAAGGCCCGGAGGATCGGGAAGAAACGGCTTCAGTAACGGACCCTCAAGGGGAGATCGATGGAGAGCGTCAGACGGATGAGGATAATCCGGAAAGAGCGGCAGCAGGATCAGGCACGGACGCACTGGAAGAGGAAGCAGAAGAAAGCCGTTCGGATAGCAGGGCTGATACGGCTCTGGAGTCTGGGGAGGAACAGTAATCTGTTCTTTTTCCAACAGAAGGCAATTTCATGGTGTAGAATATAATTAAGAGAGAAGAAATTCGATACATTATTATGGAAAAGGAAGGAGGGTTCCTGTGTTCCAGGATATAGATAAAAAGCAGAAAAAAGAATACATAAGGAAAGGGATCACGCAGGACGCTCACCTTCGACGACTATTTCCCAATAAATATAAGGATTATACCCATCCATATCTCTTAAAAGACGCCTATATTCCAAAGGAAGGACGGGATATTGCCGTATTGGCATCTATCCGGGAGGTTTCCAAAAAGAAATCATCAAATGGCATCCCAATGCTTGTTGTTAAGGCTACCGACCGGGATGGTACACCGTTTACCGCAAGGTTTATGGGGATGGTCAGGCTGCATTCCCTTTTCAAGGCATATATAGGCAGTGAGATCATCATGATGGGGCAATTCCAATATGACCCCATTTATGGATTTTCGGTGTTCAGCCCGGACTTCAGCCATAAGATCGCAGAAAACATAAGGGTAAAGCCGGTATATGGAACGATCAAAAATATCCCCGCAGCTGCGCACATGAGGAATATTGACTCCGCAGTGTCCGAAAAGGAAGTGGACACCCTGCCTCCTGCCCTCCGCGGGAAATACCCGGAGATCAATGAGGCATTCCATATGATGCATTCCCCTGATTCATTGGAAGCGGCGGCATCCGGGCAGGCCCGCATCCTGCTAGACGACATCCTGTATTTCAAACTCAGGCTGATCTACGAACAGGCTGGTACGATGTCGAGGTTCCGGCTCTCCAGGCGCTCTTACATGGACGAGCAGATCAGCAGGTTCCCATATCAGTTGACGAAAGACCAGATGGACACCGTCAATGGCATCCTTGAACTAGCAGAAGGCGGGAAACGCATAAGGGCACTTGTCCAGGGGGACGTTGGGAGCGGAAAAACCGCAGTCGCTTTCTGCCTGATGTTCTGTGCGGCAGAGAATGGCTTCCAGTCCGTGCTGATGGCCCCTACCCAGGTATTGGCAAGACAGCATTATCTGGAATTATGCAGATATACAGGCCCGGAGGAAGCGGTGTTGCTGGACGGGACCTCCAAAGGACGGGGCCGTGCTTCGCTTGAGACGTCGATCAGCGAAGGAAAGGTAAAATATATCGTAGGCACCTCAGCAGTCCTTTCCGCCGTGATTGACCGGGAAAAGATCGGGCTTGCTGTGATTGATGAGGAACACCGTTTTGGGGTTGTGCAGCGTACCGGGCTGTATAACGACCAGACCCATGTGGTCACAATGTCAGCCACCCCGATCCCCCGTACCCTTGCACAGTCTGTTTATGGGAAAAACACCGCAATTTTCCAGATCCGCCAGAAACCGGCGGGACGACTCCCGGTGAAGACCTATTACGACAACGGCGAAAAGGCTGTTAAATTCCTGTACGCCCAGGTCAAAGCAGGCGGACAGGCCTATGTGATCTGCGCCGCAAAAGAGGACTGCGGGCAGGGTGCCATGGAAGGTGTACGGAATGTGGAAGAGGTATACGGAGAGTACAGGAGGCTTTTTGAACCGCTTGGATTTCCCGTCGGTATGGTGACCAGCTCCGTCAAGCAGAAACAGAAAGAAACTGTACTTAAGGATTTTTCGGATGGTAAGATCCGGATCCTTATATCCACCACGGTCGTGGAAGTCGGTGTGAATGTACCGGAAGCCACAGTCATCCTGATCCTGAATGCGGAACGGTTTGGGCTTGCCACCCTCCATCAGCTCAGGGGCCGTGTTGGGAGAAGCAGTCGGCAGTCCTACTGTGTCCTGGTTTCAAACGAATGCGGACAGCGGATCCGGACTATGTGCATGACAAATGATGGGTTCGCTATAGCGGAAAGGGATCTGAAAGAACGCAGAAGCGGGGACCTGCTAGGGCTGAAGCAGTCCGGAGAGAATAAATTTGTGGAAGAAATCCTTGATTACCCGGAGATTGCCCAGGATGCCGACCTGGCAGTAAGGCATATAGATTTCCAGTCCGGTATCAACCACATCGGGAAATACCGGATGATCTACGGAGATCAGTAACAGGGAATGGCATATCATAATTATTTTGGGCAGATCACCTGCCGGAAAGGAGAGAAAATGTTTATGATGTTCCATAACGGAAAAGAACCCAATATGAGGGAAACAGAAGAATGGGGTAATCCCGATAAAATCAAAGAAGTCCTGTCTTTACTGGAATTTGATCTGGACAATGCGCCGGAATGGTTCCTCTCAGAAGATGACCTGGAACTGAGTGAGGAGGATACGGCTGAATTCCTGGCTGAAAGAAGGAAGGAAAAGCCCGAAGTCCACGGGAGGACAGAACGGCATGAACGGGTTGTACTTCTGAAAGACAGGGAAGACGAACGCAGTTTTAGAGAGATTGCAGGAAAAGATAAGGAGAGACTCCGGAAAGAAGGGGATAAGGAGCCAAAAATTGCCCTGGTAGACCGCGACAGGAATGTCCGCGGCGCGGCACCGCTTCATATGTATCTTGAAAAGACCGGTCTTGACAGGATTCTTGAGCAGATTGATTCCGGAGAACTGTCGATTACCTATTCCGGACTCCCGGAAGCGATGTATTATAATGTAGAGGATGGAATGGACAGGGGACGGAATGCATGGGCGGGTACAATCAATGGAGAGGCTGAGATCAGTGTGAACCGCAATATGGACCTCACTATTGCAAATTTCGTTCTAAGCGACAATGTACATGTATATGAAAATGCATTATCCCCTGAGATCGAAGCGAAGATCACCGAGGCCCGTGAGGAAAGGATCGACCAGCAGATAGGCAACGACTATTACACTGGTGATTACAGGGGCTGGGATGATCCGGATTACGAACCTGAGGATGAGCTGATGCATGAATATGGCTCGTGACCAGTCAGCAACTTGATTTTTGCAGACGGGAATCCCGGCAGGAATGCCGGGAACCTTAAAAGGAGGCAACTATGAAATATATTGAAGATTTATACAGCGGTGACCTGTATCCAGCAGAAAACATTCCTGAGACAAAGGAATACGCTCCTACGGTTAGGGAATATGTCCAGAAATACAATTCCTTTGTCATAGAAAGAGAATCCTCCATTTTAAGCGCCGATGAAGCGGTTAAAGCCCGTATCCAGCCCATGGAGGAGGAGCTGAATCTCAGGTCCTTCAAGAAGGGGTTTCAGAATGGAGCCAGACTTGCAGCAGCAGGGGAGTGCCTGGAAGCGGATCAGGAGAGAACTGCAGAGAAATTCAGAACATATTATCAGACTCTTATGAAAGAAATCCTGACTGAGATGGATTATAAATCCTGTCTGGAAGCCCTTGAGGAACGGAAGCGGCTGGGCTTACCTGAGGAATTGCTTCAGATAAAAAAGCGGCTGGGAGAAATGGAGGGTGAAAGGAAATATCTGCAGGGGCTTGATTTGGGATATGGGCTGGTGAAGGAGGGGCTTGCATGATTGCACTGACTGTTCTATCCTATATTCTGTTTCTCATTGCGGTCATTGCATCCGCAGCCAGGATTATCATCCGCAGGAAGAACGTTTTTGATCATAAAAAGCGTGTCCGGATAGACCTGGTCGTCCTTGGACTGTATGCACTGGCGTTCCTGATGCATTACATAGGAAGATAGATGACATTGGCTGCCATTTCAGCTGGATCAGGCTGGAATGGCAGCTTTTTTCTGTCCAAAATGAAAGAAGGCTTTCGGGAATCATCCTGAAAGCCTTCTTCCGAATCAGATTAGTCGGCCAGAAGAAATAACAAATAATTATTCACCAGATGTCAATATTGATTCACCAAAATTTTAATCACTATTCGTCAAAAAAAATCATCTATGCTTCTCAAATTTCTTCTTTTTCATTGGAAATAACCCCGTCCTCCGGCAGAAAAATATCATACTTCCTGTAAGCGATGGCCCGCTTCTAAAAAATATAGAAAGGAACGAAAAGGAATGCCGGAAATTATTGTATCAAATGAAACAGGACAGAGTAACGACACATCTAAGGATATCAATGAGATCAGCTTTGTTGGACGCATGATATCCAGGAATGAAACGCAGGGATGCCTTACCATGCATTTCCGCACGACCACACCCAGAAAAGAAGGTGCAAAGCCTTTTACAAACACTTTGACACTCCTGTGCTTTGACGACGAAGCAAAGGGTAAAATCGGGGCCTGCCGCCTGATGGAAACCGTAAGGGTGAAGGGGTACATTTCCTCTTCAAAGAAAAGAGACACAGAAGGTGGCGAACCCAGAAGAAGAAGGGGCCAGGAACAGCCCGCTGCAACGGAAGGATTCAGCCAGACGGCGGCTCAGGCAGACGGACAGACAGCTGCGGCCCAGCCTGCGCAGAATGCCCAGCCCGCAAGAGCTGCCGCACAGTGGGATCCTGAAGACTTCGAACAGATTTTTGTTGTGACTGATATGGAAACGGCAGAAGGCCATGCTGCCGACGAAAACAGCCTCAACATCACAGGAACGGTGCTCCGCGCAAGGGTAACCCGCAAAGGAAGCGTGGTTTTTGTAATCCGTACCTCCGGACGTGATGCCAAACACAGAAACTGCCTTGTTAAAGCAACAGCCTCCCCTTATATCAGCTCTGACATCATTACCATGATGCCTGCTGGAACCAGGGTATCCATTCAGGGACACTGCAGCGGACACAGCATTATTCGTGATGGCATGGTAACTTATGTTGAATCCATTGTGGTCGATGGGATCCAGAGGGCTTGATTTTTTGGAGGGACTTCAAAATCCCTCCATTTTTGAAAGGAGGATCTTATGGCTGAAAACTATGGGCTCAGTGCGGTATGCATAAAAAAACTTGAAGATATCAGGGCAGCAGAGGACAAACACAGGGGCAGAGAAATCAGGGAGATCATCTGTCTTAAGGACAAAGACCAAAGCTGGATGGGACGTTGGAAGGCGAAGTTTGATTATGTAAAGCCGGGCATTACCAACGACAGGGTATATGCAATCGAAGGCACTGCATATCTGAATGGATTTCCGGGTTCTACGAACGAAACATTTATAAAGGAAACATTCAGGCTTATTTCACAGTGGTTTGGCGGAAAGAATATCCTGTCCTTCTGTTCCTGGCAGGAAACGGAATCCTTGAACTGCCACTTCCTGATATTCCCCCTTCACGGAAGGCAGTTGATGCCTGATCCGTGGATCGATTCACGGTCAAAAACGCTAAAACGGGAACATCTCAAGGAGTTTTACGATGTTTTATCGAAAATGGGGATCGACACGTCAAACGAAGCACCTGAAGATAACGGGCATACACGTTATCTGGATGAGTTCCCGCTTGTGAACACCTCGAAGGAGGATACGGAGGAACTATTCTACAACACAATTTCGAAGGATGATCAGGTACATACGGACTGCCCGATTGATGAGATCCGCAGGATTTCAAATGAAACGATCAAAAGCTTTACAGTCGGTGTGGATAAAGGGACATTTATCAAATTCAGCAACAATGATATAACCCTGAATCAATATCTTGCAGAAGTGTATGCCTATCTCACCCGCGTATACCCTCAGTTATCAGAGAGTGATAAGGAACTGATCCAGAGGAAAGTAAGAAGTGCAGCTTCCGGGTTCTATGTGCTGGATGACCTGATTGACGACAGCAGGATATCGGATATCAAAACCATGTCTCCATATAAAATCCGCGTAAAAGTGGAGGGGAACCGCAAAACTTCAAACCTTCATTTTCTGGATGCGGCAGACTATAAACGATTTCTGGATGGACTGATTGTGCGGTATGGGCTTGACCCGGATAAACAGATCCATGTGTTCACGGACACAGAATCCAATGAGAATTATATCCTGAGGTGCGATCTTACCCTGGAAGAGATCAACGCAGGGTTCCCGATCATGCATATCCGGAAATTCCCGAAAAACAAATATACGATTGAACAGCTGATCGAATTTGGAATGATGGATCCGGTAGTAGCCAATTACATGATATGGGCGGCACGTTATGCCAAGGGAATCGTGTTTACCGGAAAAGGTTCTGCTGGAAAGTCAACAATAATGAATTCCCTGCTGGAGTATACGCCGAGCAATGCTTCCGGCCTTGTTATCCAGGAATCCAATGAGCTTTATTCCGACAAGCCGGAAATGGTCTTTGAACAGATTACAGAGGAATACGACCTGAAAGCACTTGCCAAAAACGGCCTGCTTACTGATATTGTTTACTTTATTATTGGTGAGGTGAAGGGTGAAGAGGCAATGTATTTCATTAATGCGTGTGATACCGGCAATAAGGCTTGGTGCAGCGTCCACAGCCCCAGTTCTACAGAAGCAATAAACAAACTTGCCGATTATGTCATGTACGCATCGAAATACAGCCATCAGGAGGCGCTATATATGTTAAAAGAACTCCAGGTAATCGTGTTCATGAAGAATTTCAAAGTGGCTGAAATTTCGGAGGTGATCGGCTGGGGTGAGGAGCGGAACAACCCGAAAAACAGGACTGTATTCCGCCGGAAAGACCTGGTAGAACAGAACATCCAGGATTCGTGAGGAGGAATATAAAGTGCCATGGAACAACCGTCCTGAAAGAAGGACAAACCAGATAAAGATTGACAAAAAGAATGATATCACAAATAAAGCTGAAGGAGGAACCATGAAAACTCAGGATTTCCGTACACGGACAATGATGATTGATCATAAGAACCCTGCCTGTGGAAGGGCATGGGGGATCGGAGTGGATGTTGGATATTCCGGTACAAAGCTTTTTTCGCCTAACCGGGTTGCCTGCTTCCCTTCTTATGCTACCCCGGTAACAGGAAGCCTTCTGAACCTGGACACGCCGGACGACAGCACTATCTTTTACAGGGACAGTGAAACAAGGAAGGTCTGGCGGGTAGGCCAGTCTGCACAGGACAGTATCTCACTCCAGGATCCGGATCAGAACTCAGAGTCGATCTATGACCGCCAGCGCTACCTTACGCCTATGTATCTCGTGGTTGCACGGACCGCAATGGGTATCGCATGCTCCAAAAACGAATATGGAGAGCCGGGTAACAGGAAAGTTTATCTGCAGACCGGCCTTCCTAACCAGTACCTGAAATCCGATACAGAGGATATGGTACGGGTTCTTGCCGGAAAACACAGTTTTGACCTGAAAATCGGCGGCGGTGGATGGCAGCATTTCGACATTGAACTGGATACGTCCACGATTGATGTCATGGCCCAGCCGACCGGAACCCTGATCTCTGTATCAACCGACAACAACGGCGCACAGACACCAGATTATTCTGCTGTTACAAGGGAACCTGTCGTGCTCCTGGATCCTGGCTTTGGTACGATGGATTACTTTGCTTTCCGCGGCTCTGAAATCGTCCGGTATGATACCTCCCAGGATTTTACTATGAAAAGGGTACTTACGGACACCAGTGCGAAGATCTTTAAGCAGTATCGTGTGGAGATCCCTATTCCAGCCATGCAGAAATATCTTTCCCAGGGATATATCACCCAGTTTGACAAAGCAACCAGGAGAGGATACAACTACGATTTTTCCGAAATTCTGGAAGAATGCAACCAGAATGTCGCAAAGGAAGCGATCGACTATTTCTGCGAGCTTTTCAACTACTTTCTTGAGTATCGGTACCTGATCCTGACAGGCGGGACGGGTGAAGCGTGGTTCCGCTATTTCAAGGAGGCCCTTGCCGGTATCCCCAACCTTACCGTCCTGCCGGGAAATAAAGGGACAGAAGGTTTTTTCCAGGATTCGGATGGGAATGGAAGTCCGCTCCCGTTCTTCTTTTCCAATGTGCGGGGTTATTATTTTTCCCTCCAGCTCCGCCTTATGCGTGACAAAAACCTTGTATAAAGGTTTCTTTTGAATGAAGAGAATTTTTAAAATCAGGCTCTACCGTATCCAGGAATTTGACCTCTACACCCTTTATTTCGATCCTGTATTTGACCTTCGGGCAGCAATGACACAGGCGGTGACAGCATTCGCAGAAGGCAGGCCCGCCCCGCGGATCGATGCTTCCCAGGTGCGCCCGCTGAAGCCGGGGAAACCAATCTCTATTGTTATGTCGATCACCCTGAGATCAGAAAATGCAGTACGGATAATGGAAGCCGCTTCCCAGCATGGGAGGAATGCTGGGAATCTCGCCAAATTCCTGGTGCGCAGATGCCTGACCGGTATGGAACACATCTATTTTGACAGCCTGGAGGCAATGCGGCAGGTAACGGAAGCTTCTTCTGAATGGGAGGAATCCCTCCTACACAGGACAGAAAGGGTGCGACCTCCGCAAAACCCTTCCGGAATGGCGGCAAAGCAGCGCAGCTTCAGGAAAGAAGATGGAGTCAGGTCTCCCTTGGGAAAACAGGAGAGCAGGGCGCCGCATTATGGACAGCAGCGACCGCTTACTTCCGGCAGCAAAGAAGAACAGGTAAGCATGAATTCCCCAGTTCACACAGCTGCTGAAAATGGGAATGCCATGCCCCGCCGAAAATCTCCCCCTCCGATGCCGGGAACACCAGCATCCCTGGAGGAGTCCGTTAGAAAGACAGAAAACGGCAGTTTTGCTGCCGCTGGGACAGGACAGGAATATTCCTTGGGGGAAGGCAGGACGCAAATGGGCGGTCCATCCTATCTGCCCCCTGTCATGGAACGCACGGCTGATGCAGGGCATAGCCCCGGCTTTGCTATGGATCAGGATATTCCGCCACAGGCGCCTACTGGATATGCTTCAACTGCTCAAGACCACCCTGTCCAGAAGAGCAGACCGGCCCTGCCCGGTGCTGCCGAGCAGCATGATGCCGATACAGGCATGAAGCATGATCAGGGAGACGTGATGGAAGATACCATGCCCGCAAACAGCGGCGGCATATTTGATTTTGTAAGCAATCTGATGGATGGGTTCTAGCCCACAGAAAGGAGGAAGCGCATTCACCTCCCCTGACCCGTAGGTCAGGGGGAGTCTCCTGCGCAAAAAATAATGAATAAAGAATATGCTACTTTTGATAAAAATGGAGTTTATGAACAGGAAATTGCCCCTCTTATAACAGAACTGAAACGGATTAGCAGTGAAAACAGGATCCCATTCTTTGCTGCGTTTGGAACAATGATGGAAAATGGAAAGTTTGACAGGGGAGTCGGGATAAGAAGCACTGCCGTCATCCCGGAAGTCCTTGGGCTGGCTTCCCAGGATTCCTTTTTCCCTGAGTTCATAAATGTTGTGAACGGCGCCAAGACATATTATGATGTCCAGCAGGAAGCCGCACCGGAACTTGTAGACCCTCTGGAGAAATTCAGCGAGGATGGACAGGCGTAAATCTCTGCTAAAGTATAATATAAGCGGGCTGGAAACAGCCCGCTGTTCTGTTAATGTTCGTCATTTTCAAATTCCTCACGATTTTCCAGCCCGCTGGAGAGCAGCTTCTCTTCCAATAAGATATTTCCCCTATCATCCAGCCTATCGGACGGCTCTGCATCCGTATATTCCGCAGCTTCTGTCCTCCCATGCTGCGGCATTTGTGAGAACATCTGCTTCACTTTTTCCATTTCTTTGTCCATCATAACCCGGATGAGTTCATCTTTGCGGTTTTCGTATTCCTCACGGGGAATGTTGGTAATTCCATCGGTTCTGTTGCTTGAAACATACACATACGATCTGGCCGAGTCTGCCAGTTCTCTGGATTCTTTAAAATAGAATGCAGAATTGCCAAGAATGGTATCCATCGCATTCTGCACATATACATAGCTTTTTGAACATTCTACGATATACGGATCATTGAGCGGTTTGTGGCTGCGCTGCGCCATCTCTGCTTTTATTGATGCCTGCATCGACAGATAATACCTGAGTGACCTTCCATTATTATCGGATGCGCCTTTTTCGTGGGACGTATGGGCATCATGTACGATTCCAGCCTGTTTGTCCATACCTCTCGTATTGCTGGATTCTTCCCTGTTTACCCTGGCGGCCTGGGTTCTGATGGGTTCTTTCTGCATATGGATGTCTTTCGGCCCCATCTCTTTCTGGTCGTGGACCACAGTCTTCGGCTTTTTTACAAAGGCATCGCTACTAATGGGTTCATCAATGTATCTTATTGCTTCCCTGATCAGATCTTTCTTTTCCTGGGAAATCGAGTTGATCTGGCTTTGTGTTACCTCAGCCGGTTTTAATCTCTGCTCCGGCTCCTGCTCCCTTACATTATCCCTGACCTGGTCCATAAACCGCCCAAGATTGACTTTAAGTTCAGCGTTACCCTTCACGAAGAAACGTTCAAAATCACGGTTAAAGCTTTCTTTCCGCTGTTCAATGCTCTTTTCCGCAGTTTCCCTGCTTCCGGCATCCTTCAGGGCAGACTGGAACTGTTTCGTGATATTTCCCAATTCCGCCTTACGGTACTCCTGGATCTTCTCATCCAGATGTACCTGGATATCCCTGAAGATACCATATGCATTCTCCGCCGGTGATGTCTTGACTGCCCAGGAAAAGAAGCGCTGCTCAAGCAGGGCATCCCGGTAGAGCTTTTTATCCATGTTAGAGTTGTTCCCAGTGATCCCGTCCATATATTCCCTTGCTTCTGCAGTGATCTGGAATGTTTCATTATAAAGATGGAGCCTTGCCGCTTCATCGGCAGGGATGAGGACAAAATCTTTGGAGAAGTTGTCAACCAGATTCCGCACCCTGTCTTCAAATGCGAGAGGATTCCCAGAACGGGTAATCTTGGTTACATTTCCATCCTTCGTGATATGCGTTACGCTGTCCTTTCCGAAAACGATTCTGTTGCCTTCATGCTTCGGATTAGCGTCCACAATATATCCGAGATTTGTCCTGACGCTGTTTTTATCTTCTGCCCAGACCTTTCCGAGATATTCCCTGACCCGTTCCCGTTCGGACTGCCGGACTTCGCTGGCCCGATCCAGGCCCGCTTTATGGCTGTACCCGGAAGTCTGCACGATGGATTCCGCAAGCAGTTTTTCCGCATACTTCCTGCCTTCAGAAAGGAACATCACCTGATAACTCCCTTCTTTATTTTCCGAGATATAAACAGGGAAGTGTTTTCCGGAAGCAAGTTCATACATTTTCCCAGCTGCTGCCTGGCTGAGTCCCTCATATGTGACTGTATTCTGTCCGGTAATGGATGCCAGTGCCTGCAGGGATTCTTCCGACCGGATGTTGTCGATGGAACGGCGGCAGAGCTCATATTCCAGAAGCGCTTTTGTCCTCGCTGCCGTATCAGGGTCAAATACATGGATGAAGCATTTCCCTTCATTCCATTCATGGTAAAAGCCGACAGCCGGATATCCCTGTTCCCTCAGCTGCCTTTCTACGGATGCGGTGATAACAGGAGCGCGGCTGTCATCGATGTCTACCTGGAATACATAAAACGGCTGCCGCTCTGCATTTGCTTCTTCCATGGCATTCCTGTAGGAAGCTTTGTATTCCATTTTTTCTTCTTCCGGTATATCGCTTGAATCCACAGCATCTTCAAAGCTTTTCTCGGATTCGTAATTTCTCCCGGCGTTTACGCATCTGTCCATGGCGCGGGCAACCGTTTCTTTTATATTATCCGGGAATCCGGAGCCATCCGCCATTGTCCGTTCTATTGCAGCCATGAACATTCCCGCCCTGGCTTTCTTTTCTTCATCTGGAGCGTTGATCACACCTTCCGCTGAAGTTCCGAACCGTCCAAGGATTTCATACTGCCTCTGCAACTTCCTCTCATTTGCCATGGAGGCCCTCGTCTCATTTATTTCTTTGATAAATTCCAGCAGACCAAAATTAATACCAAGGCTGACAGTAGTTAAAAAACTGCGCCATGTATCTTCAACATTCATCCCTTTTTCCTCCATCCTCCAGTTTATTTTTCTGGAAATATGCCTTCTGGCAGGGCAGCACAGCCCAAAAAATGGGAAAAAACAGGAATACACTGCCTTTTTCCTTTTTTTATGGAACCATTTGGAAAAATTCTTTCATATTTCCCATATCAGACGATTGGAGGTGCTGAAAATTGTTCCATGTAACTACAGTTTTGTACGAATACACGGAGATCCTGCTGGGGCAGCGGAGAAATTACTCCATCAATTTTTTCCATTCTGGATCCAGTGAGGAAGATGAAGAGAATGCCGTTAAATTCATCCGTACTGCGGTTCGCGCATTCCTTCGCTGTTACAGCCTGGAGGCGGCATATGCTACCGTGACACCGGCCCTGATCAAACGGATGAAACTGGAGACAGCCATGAACCATATCCACGTCCCGCAGTTCGTCCTTCCTGGGAAACGGACAGAGTACCGCATTGCGAGAGTCTTCCAGCCGGGGTTTAATAAAGAACACTGGATTGCTGCCCAGTTGTGCGAGGGTATTATTCAGAAGAAGGTTACGAAGTTCCCCAAGTTTTATATGTCCGATTTCGAGGGTTATGAACGTGCAAAGCAGTGCCTGAACTATTTCGTCAGACACGACATGAACATGGCCCTTATCAGGATCTGCGACCTGTATATGTTTTCTGCCACGCCGCAATTCAATACATTTCTGCGTGACAGGCTGCTGCAGAATGTAAGGATCAGGTTCTTTGACTCACCGGTGGAGTTCCTGCATGAATCGCTTTCAGAAGACTGTCAGAACGACGCATATTACCATATGTATGAAACAATCTACTTCGTGAACAACAGGTACGTTACAAGGCATTTCCCGGAATATGACCTGAGCCTTATCTCAGATGGACAGAAAGAGGGCGCCATATCCAAAGAGGAAGAAATGGTTCAGGAGGCGTTCCAGAACATGGATGAAATGCTGCTGGAAGGCAGACTGGATGAAGCCGATGAGAGAATGCTGGAAGAAGAGGAGGACTGAAATGTATCATAATTACACGATAACCACAGACCATACTAATTACCCGGAGCCGGATGATGTAGTAAATGCGATCACAGGCGCAACCGGTTCCGTACTTCTTTACCTTGTCACAGGTACGAATGATGATAACAAACAGGCAGACACTGTCATGGGAGCAACTGTTGCGATGGAAAAAGGGATCCGGTCCCTTTATCTTTATCTTACCCTGGATGAGGATGGCAGCCGTATCCTTATCAACCATATGGACAAATACGCAGGTCATCTCAAGGAATATATGGAAGATCCATCCGCCGGTAAAGAGCCTTACTTCATGATTTCCTGTGTACCCCCGGAATTTGGCGGTGACTGGTTCCTTGGATGTGGTGACCCGGATGCATATTTTCCCATTGCTGACAAGCTGGGAGAGCCTGCCAACCGGATCTGCATCGTTTATAATGAGGAATCTGTAGGCGTCTTTGAATCCAACGTCAGAGGTGGTGAGGAAACGGCAGAAGAAACGGAAGAGACTGAGTGGTCAATGGAAATGGATTTGGCAGAAGGACAGGAGGATGATGGCATTGAAGAATAAAGGGCTTATTATCCCGGCCCTGTCCCTTGCAGCACTTGTTGTAACAGGCGGCGCCGTATTCGGGTATGCTGTGTATGACAATTATACATTCCTTGCAGATAACAATGTCCAGTTATCTGCTGAATTATCGAATGTCAGGGTAGCAAGGTATACAGCTGTTGGGGATATCAGCGCAGGAGATGAGATCGTCTATGAAGGAGAGGGAAAGAATGTCGAATTAAGGCAGGGGTACTGTTCCTATCCGGAAGAACTTTACATCCTCCCCAGTGCGGATACCGGGACCCTGTATGCGCAGACTGACATCCCTGCAGGGAGCCCTGTGCTGGCAAGCCAGGTGGCAGAGTCGGAACCACTCCTGACCCTGGAGCCGGAAAGGGTCGTAGAAGAGATTCCCGAAACATATGATATTCCTTATACCATCACAGCCGTACATATGGACCGGAATGGAGTGGAGCTGCATGAGAATACCCAGATCCAGCTTTCTGAAGGGGTGGGGGAGCAGTCGCTCGCTGACTTCCAGGAAACGATTGACGGCTATTATCTGGATTCCGTAAGGGTCAACGGGCGATATGTCTTCTCTATTGGTGCAGTACGGATGGACGATGTGGACGGCAGGAAGATGTATTATTACTACACGGAATCGGATGGGCTGGAAAGGATTGAGCTGACTGGAGATCTGGAGATCCGCTTCACTTACAGGCAAGGTGAACTTCCTGAGGAAACGGCATCCACAGGTGCGTTTACCGGGGTTCCGGAGACAGCGGTACCTATGTCGGAAGTAGATCCGGAAAGCCCTATCGTATTTGAGAACATTACAGGAGAAGAAGAGGAGGAATTCAGCATTGAAGCCGAAGAGACAGACACCAATCCTTGACCATGAGACCCAGGCAGCTTATGCAACACACAAAGGATATATGCTCCTGGAAAGATCAAACGGATGGATCGATTATTCCATTGCGGACCGTGACTACTACCTCCAGGAAGAAGGGCACACGCCGGATCCCAGGGAACGCATGGAAACCATTGCTGAAAAGCTGGCTGATGAGAGGAAGCTTGGTACGCTTAAAGCTATCCCTTTTGAGACGGCCATGATGGATTTTGTAAATACCAATATTGACTGATACAACTGACGATCAAAAGGGCTGCAGAAATGCGGCCCTTTTTCTGCTTACCTGTCTGCTGATAATATGCATATTTCCTCAAAAAGAGGAGGTGCAAAATGGCGGATAAAAAAGCCAAAACAAAACAGAACCTTGTGATAGCCCTCGTAGCATATCTATTCCTGCTTTATATGGCTGTCTATTTCCTCTCTACCAGGAATATCTGTCCCGAAGGAACATCGGTCCTGGAAGTTTTCATCCTGATGTCAAACCGGATTGCTTTAAACCCGTTTGCAATAGGACATGCGTTTGACGACCTTATTTTTGCCATGCAGGTGATCGGGGCGCTTTCAGCGGCTTATCTGGTTGCGGCACTCTATATCTGGTCGGAATCAGAGAGCAAAAAGCATGAGGATTCCCGTACTGCGAAAGGCAGCGCTTCGTTTAATCAGGATTATAAGGGGTTTAACGAAAAATATTCGCTGAAAAAACCAACTAAAGCCCCAGGGGATCCAGACCCGAACATCATCCTCGGGAAAGGGCTGTACTATGGACTGAAAGAAGGGCGCAATACCAATGTAATGATCATCGGAAGTGCCGGATCCGGAAAATCGTTCGGCGTCATCAAGCCAAACCTGATGCAGCTTAATACCAGCTATGTTATCACAGACCCTTCCGGCGAAATGTTCCAGGCAGAAGCCAAACTCCTCCTGGAGGAAGGTTATGTCGTAAAAATATTTTCGACATCCGACATGGTATTCAGTAACTGCTATAATCCGTTCGACTATTGCTACGACGAAAGCGGCGAGATTGATGAAAACCGCGTATCTACCATGATCAACCTGTTCCTCCAGAATGCGGCTGACCTGAAAAACAACCGAGGAGACCCGTTCTGGGAGAAATCGAGCCGGGCGCTTCTGCAGGCATGCGCAATGCTGCTCCTGGAATTTTTCCCGGAGGAATACAGGAATATGAGAGAAATGCTCATCCTTGTCCAAAAAGGACGTGTGAGTGAAGATAAGAACGCAGCACAGACAGAGCTCGACAAGATATTCAGCGCTGCGAAAGAAATGAATAAGGAAGCGCATTACTTCCTATAATACATTCAAACTCGCCCCTGCCAGGACAGCGAATAGTATCCTGATCAGCGCGGCAGTAGACCTCAACAACTTCAACCAGGACAAGGTACGGAATATGACAACGACTTCTTACCTTATAAAATCCAGAAATACCAGAGGACATATCCGGGAGTATTTCAGAGATAAAGACGGTAAGCTGATCCGGACGGATGACAATATTGACCTGCGCACCCTTGGAG
>ENA-ORMO01001176-ORMO01001176.1-human-gut-metagenome-genome-assembly--contig:-NODE-1176-length-30603-cov-6.742013_pt1 | contig 30603 bp, 28 predicted proteins | sample MGYA00242106_ERZ509001 | MGnify/ENA primary metagenome ERZ509001 (study PRJEB26280, sample SAMEA2338736) | human gut metagenome | biome: human gut; feature: human-associated habitat; material: faeces...
GATGAAAACAAACCGCTTTGCGAACAAGGCAATAGCCTATCTTCTGAACTGTGAGAACGAGAAACTGCCAACGGAGACAATATTTGCCTTTGAATCTTAAACATATCAAACAGAAAAAACGCTGCAATTTCCATCACGTAAGGAGAAATTTGCAGCGTTTTTTCTATTTGCGGTTTTCTTCAATCCATCTTACAGCAAAATCTACCAGATCCCGCTGTTTCATCAGACGGATTGTGCCATTACCAAGCGATGCCTTGTGGATGGGACACGCATTTTCAAAAGCAGTTCCGATCTCATTAAAATCTTCACCATCTACAAAAAGTGTTTCGTACCGCTTCCAGACACGATGACCATTTTCCATGACCGCACTATGTTCGATACTGTTATGCTTACCGGGATAATCTGCCCGGACATCTGCCAGATGCAGCGATGTATTTTTGTCATATCCCACGCCAATCAATAAAACCAGGCCATCCAATTCATATAGTTTTCCAATAGGTGAGCCGTCTCCAAAAATATTGGAAAGGTCATGGGCAGCGGTCAAGTATTCAGCATACTTTCCCCATGCAGCCACAGAGCGGGCCGGATGATCGCTCCTTAGTGCGCCTGGCCATTTTCGGAACATTTCAGCAACGGCACCCATCGTGTTTGTAGGGGTAATCTCTTTGTTATATGCTGGCCAATTATCCCGTATCAATTGCCACCAATCTTCCGGTTCCTCCCAATGAACGCCTGTAGTGGGATCAAGGTTTTTCCATGATTGCGTAGGCATCATAATCGTTCCTTCGTTACCGACTGCTTCTATAAGTGCTTCGATTACCATCTGCGCTCCGCCGCAGACAAATCCCAAACTACTCAGAGAGGTATGAACCATGATCGTTTGTCCTTTACTTACCCCAACGCTGAGCAGCGCATCTAAAATATCTTGTTTTAATACAATTTTTCTTTCCATATGATAATCCTCCATTACTTCATGACGCTTCCAACTGGTTCATCCATTTTCGTCTGCGAAATACGATCAACGAAATGCCAAAGCGAATACACTCCTCAAGTGACAGTAGAAAATATACATAAGGAATGGACAACTTCCAGACGAATGCACTTAAAAGCCCCAAAGGAACACCAAAACACCATGTACCGACCATATCAATGAACATGACATATTTTGTTCGTCCACCACTTCGGATAATTCCGCCGCCCAAAATCATATTGAGAACCTTAAACGGAACTACAATGGCATAGGCAAAGAGAATCTGCATTGTCATAGTCTTTACAGCATTATCTACCTGATAGATTCCCACATAAGCTTTGCTGGCAATCATTACAATGACAGATAGAAGTGCTGAGCCAATAGCACCGTAGAGCATCAGCTTTTTCGCTGACCAATAGGCCTCCTCGTTTTCACCACTGCCCAGGTGTTTTCCGATGATCACACTTGCCGCTTGAGACAATCCGCACAACGCACCGATCACCAATCCCTGGATGGGATTGGTCAAAGTCATAGCAGCACTGGCATCGGTACTCATGTGCCCGTAGATGGTGGCATAGACATTTTCCCCCAGACTCCACACCACCTCGCATACCAGCAAAGGCAGCAGCATAGACCAATACTGCCCCCAATTCATTCGGAGTGTTGCAGTGGGTTCTCCTTCGTTGGATTTCAAAAGTAAACCGTTTTTGGAAAGCATTAGGAGCATCAGCAGAAAATTGGCACATTGGGAAATTAGCACATTGAAAAATTAGTATTAATGAAAAATCTGCTGGTGAGATCCCCAGCTTGCCGAAAATCATAATGTAATTCAAGCTGGTATTCAACAACGCTGACAGAATGCTGGCATATAGGGGAAGCCGGGGCTTTTCCAAACAACGGAACAATGTGGAAAGAAGGGTTGCTCCAGCCATAGGAACAAAAGTTCCGGAAATCAACATCAAATATTCTGCTGCCGCCTGACGGGTCTGCACATCCCTGGTATAAGCTCCCATGATCTGATTCGGAAACAGGGTGCATATTACCATAAACATTCCGGCAATGCCTGCTCCCAGCAGCAAGTTTGTAAAGAAACTCCGGCGGACTTCGCTTCGGTTTTTCTGCCCCAGATACTGAGCAATCATAATTCCGGCAACAGCGCCAATGGCGGAAATCACCACAGAATAAATCGATGCAAATTTTCCTGCCAAGCCCACACCGGCCACATTGATTTCACCCAATTGCCCGATCATGATTTGATCTACCATGCTAAAAGAAGATTGCAGCATGGATTGCAATGCTACAGGAATTGCCAGGGTGCATACTGCTTTGAAAAAATGATCCTTTGTTTTCATAACACACCTCCCAATTGATTTGTTTCCATTGTAGCAACCGGGAAGTGGAATTACAAAGGTTAAGTATGTAACTATTTACAAAATACGCTTTGTAGATTTGTGCAATTTTACTTATGTTCCTTCGTGCTTCTGCGTACAACTAAAGACACTGGCAATTTCACTTCTGTGCAGATTTCTTTACCTTCTCTCAGCTCTTTCAGCTTTCTAATAGCAATTTTTGCACGCAAAGCACCATCCTGTTTTATTGTGGTCAAAGTTGGAGTGACCATTTCACACATAGGCGTATCATCAAATCCTGCCACAGAAATATCCTCTGGCACTGAAAAGCCTTGCTCAATCAGGAAATGCATCAAATCTATAGCATAGTAATCTGAAACTGCAAACACAGCGGTCACCTGTTGAAATTTCTCCAAATTTGACAGATAAAACGACCATCTCTGTTCCTTTTGCATTGGGATCAGCAAAAGATCTGCCTTACCGGGGGCAAATCCCTTGCAAAAACCGCAGAAGCGTTCCATGTCCACGCAAATGTTATTATCCGAAATGCACAGAGCTGTTTGATGCCCTAATTCACGGAAATGGCATCCCATCTGATAGCCACCTTCAAAATTATCAATCGTGATGTTGAGTATTCGCTCCGGTTTTTCGCAAAAGCCATCATAAACCGCAAAAGGGATTCGCATATGATTACGCAGGTACATATAATCCGGATCGCAAAATCCAATCACAACAATCCCATCCATATTCCACATGGAGGCAAATCGAATGATTTCCTCAGCGCATTTGGCTTTTTTTACCATCATAAACCGTCCGCTGGATTCAATTTCTGTGGAAAGGAAGTTTAAGGAGGACGCAATGAAAAAATCATCCAGCGTGTGTCCCTCATATTTTTCGTGGTCATTGACAAAGACACCGATGATTTTGGAACTATTCCGTGCAAGGAGAATCCCTGCCATACTGGGAATGTACTGACGCTCCTCCAGCAGGGCTGTTACACGCTGAACTGTCTCATCGGAAACTTTATTTGTTTTACCGTGGATCACATTCGATACCGTAGCGGTGCTTAGTCCTAATTCCTCCGCAATGTCACAAATCCGCACACGTTGTTCCATTTTTGCTTTCCCTCCCATTTAGGTGATAATCTTCTTTTATTCTATTCATTTTACGCAGATAAGTCAAAGGTTATCCGCATAACCTAAACATGAAATAAAAAAGAACCACCCATAGAAATTTTTCTTTCCATGGGTGGTGTGATTGTTAAGTATCCAAAGAATTACATTCAGTTACAGTTTTGAAATAGGTTTCGGAATCGCCATTCAAGATAAGGTCGGCATATCCAATCGGGTCATTGTAGATCAGATAGTCCAATTCTGACCGCTGATACATATTATCGGCAACCTCATTCTCCACGGCGATGGTATCAATGGCAATCATGCTGCCATTTGCAAATTTTAGTTCCACACAAGCATTATCCATGTTGAACTCACAAGAAATCAATCTATCCATAAGCAACCTCCATAATATGGGATATTAAATCATCCCAAAATATTTCATAGCTTCTCGGATTGCTTTCTCTTTTTCCGGCGGACACTGGGGCTGTCTGGAATCTTCGGATTTGGGCAGATTGTAGTTCTTGCCGACCTCAATCCCACATTTTCGTTTAATCTGCGAGATATAAAGGTTGGATACCTTTAACCCGCTATGCTCCAGCACATAGTCCTTGATCTGGGTGTAGGTTGCCCCATCCTGAAATTCGGACATATCCATATCTTCCAAAGAGAACTCAACCCGAATCTTTTTCGAGTCGACCTCGCCCTTGGAAAGCAAGACAACCGTCTCCACATTCGCCGTAGCCGGGAACATGTCTACGCAACACACCTTCTCCACCTGGTACCCCCGCTCCTGCAGTACCACCAAATCCCGAGCCAGACTGGTTGGCTTACAAGAAATATAAACCATCCGATCCACGCCGAAATCAATAATCTTTTCCAGTGCCTTAGGGTGAATGCCATCACGGGGCGGATCCAGAATAATCAGATCCGGCTTGTCCTGAAGCTCGTCAATTACCTTCAGCACATCTCCTGCAATAAATTCACAATTGGAAAGTCCGTTCATTGCTGCATTTTCCCGGGCAGCCTCCACAGCTTCCTCTACGATCTCCACACCTACTACCTTGCTGGCAACTGGAGCTATGATCTGAGCGATCGTTCCGGTTCCGCTGTACAGATCAAAAACAACCTTGTCTGCTGTGTCACCCACATATCCACGCGCAGTTTCATAAAGAACCTCTGCTCCCAGAGAATTGGTCTGGAAAAAGGAAAAGGGAGAAATCCGGAATTTCAGTCCCAGAAGTTCCTCATAAAAATAATCCTTGCCGTACAGAATTCTTGTCTCATCACTCTGGACCACATCCGCCAGACTATCATTGCGGATATGAAGAATCCCCGCAAAGGAACCCTCTAAGGGTAGGGAGAGAAGACCTGCCCTCCAACCCTCCAGAAGTTCCTCTTCTCCGGTCTCCAGCGTCTCCGTCTGCCCGGAAGTAACCAGTGCTGCCAGAATTTCTCCTGTCTTTACTGCCCGGCGCACCAGCAAATGGCGAAGGTAACCTACATGCTGCAGCTTTTTATAATATCCGGCTTTTTTCTCTGTAAAGTATTCCAGGGTATATGTCAGGATTTTGCAGAAATCCTGATTTACAATCTGGCATTCTGGTGTGTTCACAATATCATAAAAACTCCCTCTGCGGTGCATTCCCAAAGCAAGAGGACCATCCTTGAACTCATCCCCAAAGGAAAATTCCATTTTATTCCGGTATCCCTTAAACACAGGGCTTCCCTTGATCCCTTCAAACACATAGGAGCTGCATACTCCATCAATAAGGGATTTGACCTGCTGCTCTTTGATCTTCAGCTGTTCTTCATAGGGCAGACTCTGATAAAGACATCCTCCGCAAATGCCCAAATGAGGACATGTCTCTTCTGTCTGCTCCAGAGAAGAAGGTGCCAGAACCTCTAAAAGGCGTCCTTCGCATTTCCCTTTTCTCTTTTTATTAATCACAAACCGGATCGTCTGTCCCGGCAGAGCATTTTTCACAATAACTCTTTCTCCGTCTATATGCAGAACTCCTTTATTTGGAAATTCAATTGTTTCTACCACTGCTTCACAATAATCGCCTTTTTTCACACTGAATACTCCTTTTTCTTTATTTCTCAATTGAATCTCAGTATACCATTAATCAGCATAATAGGAAACTATTTTCTGTCGCAGGACGTAATTTCCCATGAAATCAAAAAGCGTGCCCCCTCTCAGAGACACGCTGCCTTGTTTTATTTATCTGCGTTTTCTTCCTCTTCTTCGAAGAAATCATCGTCAAAATCATCGTCAAAGTCATCCTCGAAATCCTCCAGATAGTCCGGAGTGAAGAAACGGTATACGCCGTATGCGATAGCTGCCACTGCTGCTACTGCACCGATAATTGCCAGTACCCAGAGAATGCAGGTTTTCTTTTTCTCTTCCTCTTCTTTTCTATGCAGGAATTCATTCAGCTTTGTGGAATTCATAATCTCTTCTACGCGGCTCAGTGCATCCTTGCCCATGGTATCGAATCTGTTCATCGTTTCACGTCCTTTCTGTGATTGCGGCATATTCTGCCCTCTTGAACATTATAACATCAATTTCCTCATTTTACTATCCTATTTTATTCAATTTTCTCTTTTTTATAACCGTTTTTCGCTGCTTTTTCTCACACCTTCTGCAGCTTTGCAAAGGACGCAAACATTTTTTTCACGCCTGCACGGTCAAAATTAACGGTCACTTCAAAATCCTTGGGGCCATCCTGAATCTGCTGAACCGTGCCTTCGCCAAATTTTATATGCTTCACCCGGTCTCCCTCCTGATACTCCAGAGAATCCGGCTTCTGTACCGTAAAGGCCTTCCCAAATCCCGGATTGCTTCCGGCTGCAGCACTCCTTCCTCCAAAGCCGCTTCCAAAACCATTTCTGCTTCCAAAGCTACTTCCGCCCTCAGCTCCCCTTCCTACAGACGGCTTATCAAAATAAGCATTGGGACGATCTCCAAACCTGCTGACTCCAAGTCTGGTCTGCGCCTGATTCCAGGGCAAACTGTCATCAGCAAATTCATCTCTTGAAATCTTTCTTCCAAGGCGCGGCTCCAGCCGCTCCTCCTTCATCACTTCTTTGGGAATCTCATCTACGAAACGGCTGAGGCAGGAATATCTGGTCTCTCCATTCACCATGCGGAATCTGGAACCGGTCAGTACCAGCCGATCCATGGCACGGGTAATTCCCACATAACAAAGGCGGCGTTCTTCCTCCAGCTCTGTCTCATCATTTGCAGCAATCGACATCATACTGGGAAAGAGTCCGTCCTCCATACCTGTTAAATATACCACCGGAAACTCCAGTCCCTTTGCGCTGTGAAGGGTCATCAGCGTTACTCTGCTCTGTGAATCATCCATTCGATCCACATCTGACACCAGGGCAACTTCTTCCAGAAATTCACTCAGTTCTGGATTTTCACTGCCATCCGTGTAGCTAACCGCCTTGTTCATCAGCTCCTGAATATTTTCCAGACGAGTCTCCGCCTCTATATCATCTTCATCCTCCAGTTCTTTTCGATACCCTGTATCCTCCAGAATTTCTTCTATGAGCTCCTTAATACTGCCCCCACGCTCCAGATGACTTCGGAAGGCCGCGATCTGCCCTGTAAAGGCCAAAACCTTTCCGGCCGCCTTTCCAAGCCCTTCTATCTCTCCTGCCCTGGTACAGGCTGTATAAAAGCTTACATTCTGCATCGCAGTCCAAAGCGTGATTTTTCCAATAGAAACTCCTCCGATTCCCCGCTTTGGAACATTGATGATCCGCTGCACTGCCAGATCATCCTGACCGTTGGCAATCGTTTTTAAATAGGCCAGAACATCTTTAATTTCTTTTCTCTGATAGAAATTAACTCCGCCTACCAACCGATAAGGAAGATTGGCAGCTACACACTGCTCTTCTAAAATCCGGGACTGGGCATTGGTCCGGTAAAGAACTGCAAAATCCCGATAATCCTTTCCACTCTCCAGAATCTCTTTCACAATCCCTGCAGCCTCCTCGCCTGCCTGCTCATACTGGCGCAGAATTACAGGTTCTCCCTCTTCCCTGGCTGTCCAGAGAGTTTTTTCCTTCCGGCCCTGGTTGTTACAGATCACGCCGTTGGCTGCATTCAGGATATTTCCTGTAGAACGGTAATTCTGTTCCAGCTTAATCACCCTTGCTCCGGGAAAGGTAGACTCAAAATCCAGGATATTTCCAATATTGGCTCCGCGGAACTTATAAATCGACTGATCATCATCGCCTACGACACAGAGATTCTTGTATTTCCCTGCCAGAAGAGAAACCAGCTGGAACTGAGCTGTATTCGTATCCTGATACTCATCCACCATTATGTACAGGAATCGCTCCTGATAATACTCCAGTACGTCTGGATTGGTTCGGAACAGATCCACAGTTTTAAAAATCAAATCATCAAAATCAAGCGCATTGTTTTTTCTCAACTCCTCCTGGTACATGGCATAAACCTCTGCCGTTTTCCTCTCTCTCCAGTCTCCCTCTGCGTTCAGGCGGAATTCCTCCGGGCCAATCAGTTCATTTTTCGCATTGGAAATAGCAGACAGCATGGCCCGATCCCGAAACTGCTTTGGATCCAGCTCCATTTTTTTTAAAATCTGCTTCATCAAAGTTCTCTGATCATCCGCATCATAAATAGTAAAGCTTCTGCTGTATCCCAGATTTTCAATAAATCTTCTGAGAATTTTCACACAGGAGGAATGAAAGGTGCTGACCCAGATACTGTCGGATTTTTCCCCTACCAAACGGTCTACACGCTCCCGCATTTCTCCTGCTGCCTTGTTCGTAAAGGTAATTGCCATAATATTCCATGGATTTACCTTTTTTTCTTCGATTAAATAGGCGATCCTGTGGGTCAGAACCCTTGTTTTTCCTGAGCCTGCCCCTGCCAGCACAAGAAGCGGTCCTTCTGTGCAGAGCACCGCCTCCTTCTGCATGGGATTTAATGTATCGTAAACTGCCATGAAGTCCTTATCCTCATCTTTCTTCCTGATTCTTCTGGCTAGTATATCATAAAAAAAGAACCGGGGCAAACCTTTTGGGTTTGCTCCGGCCTCCTTCTCTGTCTTTTCAGGGCTTATTCTGCATATGCAATCGCTTCGATTTCAACCAGGGCAGCCTTCGGCAGGGCAGCTACCTCAAATGCTGCTCTTGCAGGGCAGTCGCTCTCGAAAAATGAAGCATAAACCTCGTTCATTGCGCCAAAATCAGAAATGTTTTTCAGCAGAACAGTGGTTTTTACTACATTTGCCATGGTCAGTCCCTCGCTGGCCAGAATGTTCTGGATATTGGCCAGAGACTGTCTGGTCTGAGCTGCAATATCGTCTCCTGCGAATTCTCCGGTTGCCGGGTCAATGGGAATCTGTCCGGAAACGAAAACAAATTTGTCTGCGCGGATAGCCTGAGAATACGGTCCAATTGCTGCCGGTGCCTTAGTTGTTGCCAGTACTTTTTTCATGTTCATAGCCTCCTGTGAATTTTCTCTTATTCTGCATCCATTATAACGGTTTTTCCAGAAGAATTCAACAATATCTAAATTTTATTTTTCTATCAAAAATTTTTTGAGAATCAGGAGGCTTCCTGCGTTTCCACCTTTTTTTCTCCGAGCATGTCCTTTAAATCATCTAAAGACAGGTTCTGAAGCTCCAGCAATTCATTGATCTCCCGGAATTTTTCCATCAAAATCTGGTTTTCCAGCTGCTTTTCCTTTTCCCGAAGAGTTTCCAGACAATGATCATACTGCTCAATAGAAGCCTTCACCGTCAAAAGCTCCTCCTGACATTTTTCCAACGGTGTTTTCCTCGCTCGTCTCGCCATAGTATTCGTTCCTCCTTTACAAAAACAGTATATGGAGAAACAGGAAAATTTATGCAAAGTATTTCCTCACCCTCTTGTCATCTGGTTTTCAATACTATATAATAGGGTCAGAGGTGAGCAAATGAAAACAAACAAGGAACGACTGAACGACATTTTGGATCGTCTGGGAACCATCTCCTATATCAAGCTGGAAAAAATCCCGGAGATCGATCTCTACATGGATCAGGTGACCTCTTTTATGGAAGAGCATCTGAGAAAAGCTAAGCGGAATCCGGAAGACAAGGCTCTTACAAAAACTATGATCAACAACTATGCAAAGAACAACCTGCTTCCGCCCCCTGTAAAGAAAAAATACAGCAAGGAGCATCTGATTCTTCTGTTGTTTATCTACTATTACAAGAACCTGCTTTCTTTTCACGATATTGAACAGCTGTTTCGTCCTATTACGGAACAGTACTTTAACAGCAGCGCAGAGCCTTCCCTGAGCCGGATTTATGAGGAGGTATTCTCCCTAGAGGATCAGCAGATGGAACGGTTAAAAGCAGATATTCAGGCCAAGTTTCAGGCTTCTGAAGAAACCTTTGCCGATTTTCCTGTAGAAGATCAGGAGTATTTACAGCTGTTTGCCTTTATCAGTGAGCTGTCCTTTGATGTCTATTTAAAAAAACAAATGGTAGAAATGATGATCGATCAGCTTCGTGAAGAATCAGAAGCTGACACTTCAGAGACCAGAAAAAAGCGCTGAAACCAGCGCTTTTTCTTATGCTCTCTTATAATTTAGTTAGCCCTCTTTTATTCTTCCCCGTCCTTTTCCGACAGTCTGGCAAATACCATATCATAGCCGTCATTGCCATAATTCAAAGAGCGATTGACCCGGCTGATGGTTGCTGTAGACGCACCGGTTTTCTCTGCTATTTCCAGGTAGGTTTTTTTCTCCCGAAGCATTTTGGCTACCTCATAACGCTGTGACAGAGATAAGAGCTCATTAACCGTACATACGTCCTCAAAAAAGATATAGCATTCTTCCGGGTTTTTCAGTGTCAAAATTGCCTGAAACAGATGATCCACTGCTTCTGTTTTTATTTTCTTATTCATAGACCGGGGTTCCCTTCTTTCCTTTCATGATTGACCTGATAGTCTTCTTTCATAGTTTAGCACAGTAAAATTTTAAAGTCTATAGTTTTACAGCAAAAACTTTTCAACTACATGGGCAACGCCATCATCATTATTAGAAAGAGTTACATAATCTGCTGCTTTTCTCACAGGAAGCACCGCATTTTCCATTGCAACGCCCAGACCTGCATACTGAATCATGGAAATATCGTTATACCCGTCTCCGCAGGCGATCATCTCTTCCCGCTCGATACCAAGCACTTTCAGAAGCTGAGAAAGGCTCTGAGCCTTGTCAATGCCCTTTGGAAGAATCTCCAGGAAAAAGGGTTCTGACCGGTACACACTGAAATCACGTCCCAGTGCCGCCTTTACTCTGGCTTCTGTCAGCGCCAGATAATCTCCGTCATCACACATCAGAAACTTAGGCACAGAAAAATCCACATAGTCAGCCATAGAGCCCACCTGACGCACCTTCAGGTGATTAATCCCTGCTTCAATCTTCACGTAGGGACATTCTTCGTTGTCTGTAATAATCAGGCCGTCCTGGTAGGTCAGAATACTGCTTACCCTTTCCTCCTGAGCCAGACCAATAATTTTCCGGTTCGCCTCTGCCGGAAGCTTTTTTTGAAAAAGCACCTCTCCTGTCCGGCAATCCATAATAATACCGCCGTTAAAGGACAGAATACAGCCACCATATTTTCCCAGTTCCAGCTCCTCAGCCAGGGGAACTACGCCATAGGTAGGCCGTCCGGATGCAAGAACAACCTTTTTTCCCCTTTTCTGGGCTTCCATCAAGGCTTGACGGGTCTTATCTGTAATCACCTTGTCTCTGTTGGTCAGAGTACCATCCAGATCCAGCACAATCATTTTGTAATTCATAACCTTCCCCCGCGTTTTCTATTCACCGAACACAGCTCTGTAATCTGCCTGGAATTTGGCAATTCCTGCATCTGTCAGTGGATGGTGAATCATCTGCATAAGAACCTTATAGGGAACTGTGGCAATGTCTGCACCGGCTTTTGCACAGTCTATCACATGGATCGGATTGCGGATGCTTGCAGCAATCACCTGGGTATCCAGATTGTGAACCATGAAAATCTCTGTAATATCTTCAATCAGCTCAATTCCCGGCGTAGAAATATCATCCAGACGTCCCAGGAAGGGAGAGACATAGTTTGCGCCTGCTCTTGCAGCAAGAAGTGCCTGAGCCGCTGTAAAAATCAGAGTCACATTGGTCTTCACTCCCTCGGCGCTTAAAATTTTCACAGCCTTTAAGCCCTCGGCTGTCATGGGGATCTTTACAACCATATTGGGGTGGATTGCGGCAATTTCCCGTCCTTCCTTCACCATACCCTCTGCATCCTCTGTCGTTGCCTTTACCTCCCCGCTGATCGGACCATCCACAATCGAGGCGATTTCCTGAATCACCTGATGAAAATCTCGTCCCTCCTTTGCAATCAGAGAAGGATTTGTGGTAACTCCGCAGATAATCCCCATATCATTTGCTTTTCTGATCTCGTCTACATTTGCTGTATCTACAAAAAACCTCATTTCTTTTTCCTCCCTCATATCTCTGTATTCAGTAGCACTTTCCCACTTTACTGTAGAAACATCATAGCACAGCTGATACCTGTATGCAAACAGATTCTTTCAGAACTTTCCCAAAAAAAGAAGATACTGCTTTACACAGTACCTTCCTCTTTATGCATCTCCTCCAGATTCACAAAAATCACATCATCCAGAGCCTCTTCCGCGATGCTGACACAGTTATCGGCAATTCGATCCAGATTGTACAAAAGATTAGAAAAATCCTCCAGCATAGACGAATCACAAAGATTCTTCTTTACCCTGGCCATATGGGCCTTTGTAAACTGCTTCTGTGCCTTTCTCATTTTATTTTTACTGCGGCTTACCTTCCTTGCCGCCTCCCAGTCACCTGTGCGAACCGCCTCTATTGCATGTTCAAAAAGATAGTTCAGAATAGCAAAACAGTTTTTTAGTTCTCCCACTGCCTCATCGGAAATCTGGCGGTTTTCATTCTGCACCTTTTCTACAATCTGCAGAATGTCACTGCACCGCTCCGTAATACGCTCCAGATTGTTTGATACTGATAAGAGACCTGCTGTTTTTTCCGCCTGAATTTCTGTCATAGCGCCGCTGGACAGCATTTTCGTCAGATACTGGGAAATATTCTTCTGAAGGCGTTCCAGAGCACTGCAGGAAGCTGCAAACTCCATCCGCGCCTCCTTTCGGTTGGTTCCGGTAAGAGACTCCTTAGCCAAATCAAGCATTCCCTCTGCCAGCTCTGCTCCCCGATTTAACTCCTGAGACACGAGATACATAGCTGCAATCGGCTGTCCAATCACCTTCTCATCCAGGAACTTAGCCTGGAATGCCTGATTTTCATTCTGATCTTCTCCCGGAATAATCAGTTTTACAATTTTTACCATAACCGCAATCAAAGGAAGCCATATCAGGGTACAGACAACGTTAAAGGTTGTATGGGCATTTGCAATCTGGCGGGAAATAACAGCTACCTCCGGCCCCTTGGGAGAAATCATCTGCACAAAAGCCGTCAAAACAGGAATCATAAACAAGAATACAATGCTTCCTGTAATATTAAATACGCTGTGGGCCACTGCCGTCCGCTTTGCATTCTTAGACTGCCCAATGGATGCAAGAAGCGCTGTAATGGTCGTACCAATGTTGTCACCCAAAAGAATCGGGATTGCTCCTGCAAGGCCAATCACACTGCTGACGCCGTCGGGCCCGGCCTGAGAGGCAAAATTCTGAAGCACTGCAATCGTTGCAGAGCTGGACTGAACCACCAGGGTCATCAAAAGTCCCACCAGTACCCCCAGCACAGGAACCTGAGACACCTTTCCAATCAGATTAATGAAGAAGGGACTTCCAGCCAAAGGCTTCATCACACTTCCCATAATCTCAATTCCTTCAAATAAAAGTCCAAAAGAAAAAATCACAAGACCGACATTCTTTAATTTTTCTGATTTTCCTGCAAAATTCATCAGAAAACCGATAAAGATAATCGGATAAATATAATCGCTGATCTGAAATGCCAGCAGCTGAGCTGTCATCGTCGTACCAACGTTTGCTCCGAAAATAACTGAAATCGCCTGAGGCAAACTCATCAGCCCGGCGCTGACAAAGCCGATTGCCATAACTGTTGTGGCAGAGCTGGACTGCAGCACAGCTGTTACCAGTGCTCCGGCCAGGGCTCCCATTACTGGATTCTTGGTCAAAAAGCTTAAAATGCTTTTCATTCTCTCTCCAGCCGCCTTCTGCAGAGCATCACTCATACTGTTCATGCCATACAAAAACAGAGCAAGTCCTCCGGCCATACCAAACGCCACTTCCATGGTTCCATTCATCCTCTCTTTTCCTCCGTATGCGGGATTACCCCGCCCATATTCTTTTCTTCATGCTTTTTGATTCTGCGTGTGTTGTTTAACACGGTTTTTATCATATCATAATGGTATTTTTACTTTCTACCTCATTATTTAAAATTCATGTTAAATCTATGTAAAATCGTGTACGTTTTTTTCTTTCCAGAAAAAGCGTCTGTAAAATTTTCTGACCAGACAGACACCTTCTGCCAATTTTCTGATACATTGTATTAGGAAATCTTCTCTCAGGAGGAATATGATGAAAAAAATCACCCCTTATTTTTTTCTGGCAGCCGCCCTGTCCGCCGCTGTCGCTCTTTCCGGCTGTTCTGGAAAAAGTAAAACCGGTATGACCCCAGTTACTTTAAATGAAGTAGCCCATTCTGTCTTTTATGCCCCTCAGTATGCAGCCATTGAGCTGGGATATTTTACAGAAGAAGGTCTTGACCTGACTCTGGTCAATGGAGCAGGAGCTGACAAGGTTATGACAGCCCTTCTGTCCGGCGACGCTGACATTGGCTTTATGGGATCAGAGGCCAGTATTTATACCTTTGCCCAGGATGCGCCGGACTATGCTGTCAATTTTGCCCAGCTGACCCAAAGAGCCGGAAACTTCCTTGTGGCAAGACACCCGGATCCTTCCTTTTCCTGGCAAAAGCTGAAAGGAACAACGGTTCTGGGCGGAAGAGCCGGAGGAATGCCCCAGATGGTTTTTGAATATATTCTGAAGAAAAATGGCATTGATCCCAAAACCGATCTCACCATTGATCAGAGTATTCAGTTTGGCCTTACTGCTGCAGCCTTTGCGGGAAATACAAGCGACTATACGGTTGAATTTGAGCCCTTTGCCACCGGTCTGGAGCTGGAAGGAAAGGGATATGTAGTTGCCTCTCTTGGCACAGATTCCGGCTATGTTCCTTACACTGCCTACTGTGCCAGAAAAAGCTATCTGGATTCCCATCCTGACATCATTCAGAAATTTACCAATGCACTTCAAAAAGGAATGCAGTATGTAAATACCCATTCATCGGAAGAAATTGCAAAAACCATTCAGCCTCAGTTTCCAGAAACGCCTCTGGAAAACATTATTGCTATTATTGAACGATATAAAGCCCAGGATACCTGGAAAAACGATTTGATATTTGAAAAAAGCAGCTTTGAACTGCTGCAGAATATTCTTGAAGAAGCGGGTGAACTGAATACCCGGGTTCCCTACGAAAAACTGGTAACAACAGAATTTGCAGAGAAAGCAAAGGAAGCCTCCTGACCTCAGGCTTCCTTTTCCTTTCATTTTCTGTATCCTTAAAACTTGATTCCCCGCTTTCCAAGCTCCTGACACACTCTCCCTACAGGGAGTCCCACTACATTATTGTAGTCCCCGACAATGCCTTTGACATAAGCAGCAAATTTCCCCTGTATGCCATAAGCCCCTGCCTTATCCATGGGTTCTTTTGTATCCACATAGGCTTCCACCTGTCTGTCCGTCATGGGAAATACACAAACCTCTGTCTCTTCAAAAAAAGTAATGACAGGGCTGGTGTTCTGTGAAGAATTTTCTCCACAGAACACCAGGGTTACTCCTGTATAGACCTGATGGCTCCGGCCCTGAAGAAGCTTTACCATACGGATAGCGTCCTCCCGATCCTTTGGCTTCCCCAGAATTTTACCGTCAGCTGCCACCACCGTATCTGCTCCCAGCACGATCACCGGCTCCCCTCTGTGCAGCCCTGCAATATCCTCCGCCTTTTGCCGGGACAGCTCCATAACTACCTCTCCCGGTATCGTGCTTGTGATTACCTCCTGCACATGGCTGGGCTCTACCACCGGTTCTATTCCTACCTGCCGAAGAAGCTCCAATCTCCTCGGTGAGGCAGATGCCAGAATCATCTGTTCCATGATCTTGTCCTCTTTTCCATTTGTTATTTTTTCCGAATCCGCTCTGCCAGAGCGCCTGTCCGATAGGCTTCCAAAAGCTTCTCCAGATCCGCAATATTTTCCTTGAGAATCATTCCTACATCAGTGTCGCCTACCAACTTTCTTTTCTCCACCCGCTTCACCACAATAGTTTCTGAATGGATATCGCTTCCCTTTTCAATCGCTGCTTCTGTAGATTCAAAGGGAGCGTGGGCTGCCAGAATCAGACCATAGGAATTGTAAATTAGCGTATATCCGGCAATCCCTGTTTCTTTCTGATAAGCTTTGGAAAATCCGCCGTCAATTACCAGTACTTTTCCGCCACACTTGACAGGATTCTCACCGTTTTTTGATTTTACAGGTACATGGCCGTTGATAATATGTCCTGTTTCCGGCGACAATCCGAATTCCTCCAGAATCCGGTTCACCACCTCTTCATCCTCCAGAAAACGATAGTAAGGATTTTTCTTTTCCTGATGGGTTTCCTTTTCTGCAAGAAAATACCGCTCAAAGGTAGCCATCTTATCTTTTCCAAACAGAGGAGAATCCCGGTGAAGCCAGATATACCACATCAGATCTCTTCCATTTTCCCGTTCTGCCGGATCCACTGCCACAAAGCCCTTTCGAATATACCCATCCAGCACCTCATAAAGCTGCTTTCCCTTGTATCGGCCTCCACAGACCGTTACTGTTTTTAAGGTTCCGTCGTCATTTAAGGGAACGCAGCCATGATACAGCAGATTGCCATTGTATACCTTATACAGGCTTCCCCTGGACAACAGAAACCGCATATGCCGCTGAAGCCTCTCACAATTTAAGAAAGCTCGTTCCAGCCGTTCCATAATGTCCGCCTCTTCCACAGTCAGAGTATAGGGATCTGCCGGATCAATGGTGGGAAAATTCGTATCCAGAAGCGTATACTCTTTTCCATCCAGGAAAATAGTTCCTTTTTCATAGTCAATCCGATGAAGAAGATTGCGATCCTCCAGCCCCATTTCCGGATGCGCCTTAATAATCTGTCCCTCCACCTTAAACTGAATGATAGAAATGGCCTTATGCATTTTCAGATCTGCCTCCATCTCCTTGGCATTGTAAATCCCGCCGCCTCTCAGCTTAAAACAGGTGCAGGGATCCTCCCGGTAAGTATTCACTGCAAAGGTTGCCAGAGGAAGGAGGTTAATTCCATAGCCGTCCTCCAGAATGTCAAGATTTCCATAACGGGCACAGATCCGGATCACATTGGCAATGCACCCTCTCTGCCCTGCTGCCGCCCCCATCCACAGAATATCATGGTTTCCCCACTGAATATCCACCGAATGATGAGCCATCAGCTCATCCATAATCAGATGCGGTCCTGGTCCCCGATCATAAATATCCCCCAGAATATGCAGATGATCCACAACCAGCCGCTGAATCAGACGTCAGAGAGCAATGATACATTCCTCCACCCGCCCCACCCGGATAATGGTCTGAATAATGGCATTGTAGTAGGATTCCTTGTCCGGCACATTGACCTTCTCCGTAATCAGTTCTTCAATTACATAGGCAAATTCCGAAGGCAGAGCCTTTCTCACCTTGGACCGGGTATATTTGCTGGCAGACTGCTTACAGACCTCGACTAGACGGTACATGGTAATCCGATACCAGTCCTCCCGATCAGAAACCTTTCCCAGAATCTGATTCATTTTCTCTCTGGGATAATAAATGAGCGTTGCCAGCTCCTGCTTATCCTCCATGCACAGCGTATTTCCGAAAATATCATTAACCTTGCGTCGAACCGAGCCGGAGCCATTTTTCATTACATGAGAAAAGGCTTCGTATTCTCCGTGAATATCTGTCAGAAAATGCTCTGTTCCTTTAGGAAGATTTAAAATAGCCTCCAGGTTAATCACCTCTGTCGATGCTTCCGCAATCGTAGGATACAGATCCGAAAGACGTTCCAGATATCTGACATTTAAATCGCGCACCAGGAATCCTCCTTTCATTCCTCTTCTGTAAGAATATAAGGTGTTGTCTGATATACATAATAGTTCAGCCAGTTGGCGTAAACTGTGTTGGAAAGATTTCTCCAGGTCAGAACCGGCCGGTTTTCCGGATTATCGTCTGGATAATAGTGACAGGGCAGCTCCGGATTCAGCCCTCTCACCTGATCCCGGTGAAATTCATTGTTCAGTGTCATTCGATCATACTCCGGATGTCCCTGAATAAAAATTCTGCTTCCGTCCTCATTCACCACAAGAAGCACCCCTGCCTCCTCTGATTCTGCCAGAATATTCAGATCCTCATGTTTCCGGATATCCTCACTGCGTACCTCCGTATAACGAGAGTGAGGGCACATGACATAATCATCCAGCCCTCTCACCAGCGGAACCTTATGGTGAAGCACCTTATGGCTATATACCCCATTCAGCTTCTTCTCCCTGGGATATTTGGGAATTCCATAATGGAAATACAGTCCGGCCTGAGCTCCCCAACAGATATGAAGGGTGGAATGAACGTGGGTAGTGCTCCAGTCCATAATAGACTTTAGCTCCTCCCAGTAATCCACGTCTTCAAATTCCATGTTCTCCACCGGCGCGCCTGTAATAATCATGCCGTCGTATTTATGCTTTCGAATATCCTCAAAATTCACATAAAATTTATTAATATGGCTGGCTGACGTATTCTTGGATACATAGGTAGAAAGCATCAAAAAGGTACAGTCCACCTGCAGAGGCGTATTGGACAAAGCCCTTAAAATCTGCAGCTCTGTTTCCTCCTTTAAGGGCATTAAATTCAGAATCACCAGCTGAAGCGGACGGATATCCTGACTCAGCGCTCTTTTTTCATCCATGACGAAAATATTTTCTGACTCAAGAATGGCTCTGGCCGGCAGTTCGTTTTGTACTTTAATTGGCATTTTCTGTTCCTCCAATCATATTCAGGAAATCCTCTTCTGAAATGACGGGAATTCCCAGTTCTCTTGCCTTCTTATTTTTTGAAGAATTGGACGTTACATCATTGTTAATCAGATACGAGGTTTTTGATGTCACCGTTCCGGTAGCCTTTCCTCCCAGGCGCTCAATCTCCTCCTGTAGCGCCTTTCGATTGGCAAAATGCTCTACCGTTCCTGTGATAACAAACACCTTTCCTTCTAAAACTGCTTCCCCCTGGTTTCCTGACTCCTGCTCTATGGTCAGCTCCGCCAGAAGGCTGTCCACCAGCTGATTGTTTTTCTCATTCTGGAAATAGGAAATCCACGCATCGGCTAAAACCTCGCCAATTCCGTCCACTGCCGTCAGGGCCTCCCTGTCTGCAGACCGCATGGCTGCAAAATCATAACGGAATTCCCGGCACAGCATTTTTGCATTTGCAAGACCGATTCCGGTGATTCCCAGTCCGTAAATCACCCTTGGAAGAGTAGTGTCCGAAGCCTTTTTCACAGCTGCCGTCAGGTTGTCATAGGACTTCTGTCCAAAGCCCTCCATGGAAACAATGGCTTCCTGATGGCGATCCAGATGAAAAATGTCCGCGTAGGTGTGGATAAAGCCTGCCGCGATAAACCTCTCTAAGGTTGCCTCGGAAAGTCCATCAATATTTAAGGCATCCCTGCTGACCAGAAGGGCAAAGCTCTTTACTTTTTTTGCCTGACAGTCCGGATTTGTGCAGTAAAGGGCCTTCACATCCTTAACCTGGCGAATCTGCGTTTCTCCGCCGCAGACAGGACAGTGGCCGGGAATCGAAATGGTACCGCTGCGCGTCAGATTTTCTGCAATTTGAGGGATAATCATATTGGCCTTGTAAACCGTAATCACATCTCCCTCTCCCAGCTCCAGAGCCTCCATAATACTGATATTGTGAACACTGGCCCTGCTAACTGTGGTTCCCTCCAGCTCCACTGGTTCAAAAATCGCCACGGGATTAATAAGACCTGTGCGGGAAGCGCTCCACTCAATTTCCTTTAAATGGGTTTCTCTGATTTCATCAGCCCATTTAAATGCAATGGAATTGCGGGGAAATTTTGCCGTCCGTCCAAGGGAATCCCCATAAGCAATATCATCCATCAGAAGCACCAATCCGTCTGAGGGAATGTCATAGGTCTGGATTTTTTCTGCAAATACAGAAACCGCCTCTGGAAGGCTCTCCGTATCCACCTCCTGGTACTCTACAACATCAAAGCCCTGACTCTCCAGCCACTGAAACTGCCGCTTCCGGGAATTTCCAAAATCCACGCCGTCAGCCCGCACCAGCATAAATGCCTCAAAATGAACATTTCTCTGTGCTGTAATCTGATTATTCAGCTGGCGCACAGACCCACTGCACAGATTTCTGGGATTCTTATACCGGGCATCCACATCCTCGATCTCTTCATTTATCCGGGCAAAATCCGAATATTTGATTACCGCCTCTCCCCGTATGATCAAGGTTCCCTGATAGGAAATCCGCAAAGGAACATTGGCAAACACACGGGCATTTCCCGTAATTACCTCCCCAATTTCCCCATTTCCTCTGGTAACGGCCTTGACAAGTTCTCCTCCCTCATAGGTCAGCACAATGGTCAAACCGTCCAGCTTCCAGGACAAAATTCCTTTCTGGCTGCCCAGCCACTCCTGAAGTGCTCCAACATCCTTTGTTTTATCCAAAGACAGCATTGGAGCCTCATGCTCCTCCTTGGGAAGCTCGCTTAATACCTCATAGCCTACCTTCTGTGTCGGGCTTCCTGCCATCACCACTCCTGTTTCCTTTTCCAGTTCAAGCAGCTCATCATACATCCTGTCGTACTGGAAATTGCTCATAATTTCCCGGCTTTCCTGGTAATAGGTCTTAGCCGCTTCTGACAAAATTCCAATCAGCTCCTTCATCCGGGAAAGCCTTCTGTCCTGATTCTGTTCCATAAATTATGACTCCTCCTCTTCCCGTTCCATTCTGGCCTGTTCCAGCTGCCACTGCAGCTCCTCTAGCTCCTGGGGAGTCACTCTCCGGTAATCCCCCGTATTCAGTCTGCCCAGATGAATATTCATAATACGCACTCGCTTTAAGGTCACTACATGATAGCCCAGGGCCTCACACATCCGGCGGATCTGCCGGTTCAGTCCCTGAGTCAGTGTAATCTGAAAAGTTTTCTTTCCAAGTGCCTTCACCTTACAGGGTCTTGTTGTCACCTCCAGCTCCTTCAGCTCTACTCCCTCCTGCATTTTTTTAATAAATGCAGAATTGAAGGGTTGATCCACGGTTACGATATATTCCTTCTCATGAAAATTTCCCGCATGCATAATCTCATTCGCCAGATCTCCCTGATTGGTCATCAAAAGCAGTCCTTCCGAATCCTTATCCAAACGTCCTACCGGATATACTCTAACAGGATAATGAATCAGCTCTACCACATTCATGGCCCGATCCTTGTCAGAAGTAGTACAGACCACTCCTCTCGGCTTATTCACCGCCAGCAAAACCGGCTTCACCTTTTTTTCCCCGGCTCCCTGCCCAACCGGTTTTCCATCACATACAATCTTTTCCTGTCCGGTTACTTTTTCTCCCATTCCGGCCTTCCGTCCGTCAATGGTCACCTTTCCTGCCTCAATGAGGCGATCTGCCTCCCGGCGAGAACAAACCCCCTGTTCACTTAAATATTTATTCAAACGAATTGGTTCCATATTCTGTCCTTTCCTCTGCTCTTTCCCGAAAATCCAGGGAGCTTTCATGTTCCCCAGTATGGTATACTGCTATTTTCGTATATTCTTTTGATTTTGTCAATCCGCACCAGATGTTCCGAAAAACAGAAAAAGATAAAAAGGGGAAGACCCGAAATATAATACGGATTTTCCCCTTTCAATCAATATCTCTTATTCCTGCAAATCTGTTATTGTCATCGTATAAACATCGCATCCCCAAAGCTGAAGAAACGATAGCGCTCCTGAATAGCCTCATCATAGGCATGAAGCACATGCTCTCTTCCTGCCAGGGCTGAAACCAGCATCACCAGCGTCGATTCCGGCAGGTGGAAATTGGTGATCAGACAATCCAGAATCTTAAACTGATATCCCGGATAAATAAAAATCTCAGTCCAACCGCTTCCTGCCCGCAGAATTCCGTCTTCTCCTGTGGCTGACTCAATGGTTCGGCAGCTGGTAGTTCCCACACAGATCACCCGCCCGCCTGCAGCCTTTGTCTCATTGATTTTCTGTGCTTCTGCTTCCTCTACCATATAAAATTCCGAATGCATATGGTGCTCCAGGACGTTTTCCACCTTTACCGGGCGGAAGGTTCCCAGCCCTACATGGAGAGTAACATGAGCAATTTTTACACCCATTTTCTGGATTTCATCCAGAAGCTCCTTTGTAAAATGCAGTCCGGCTGTCGGCGCTGCTGCAGATCCTTCGTGCTTTGCATACACTGTCTGATAACGGTTTTTATCCTGCAGCTGATGCGTAATATAGGGAGGAAGGGGCATCTGACCCAGCTGATCCAGAATCTCCTCAAAAATACCATCGTAAGAAAACTGAATGAGACGGTTCCCTTCATCTACAACATCCAGAACGGTTCCCTTTAACAATCCGTCTCCAAACTCCAGCACTGCACCGGGACGGCACTTTTTTCCCGGCTTCACCAACGTCTCCCAAATATCATTTTCCCGACGTTTTAACAGCAGTACCTCAATCTTTGCTCTGGTATCCTCCTTCACGCCAAACAGCCGCGCCGGAATTACCTTAGTATCGTTGATTACAAGGCAGTCCCCCGGTTTTAAATAAGAAACAATATCCCGGAAGTGTCTGTGTTCAATTTCACCGGTTTCTTTATCCAGCACCAAAAGTCTGGATGCAGACCGATCCTCGAGAGGATCCTGGGCAATCAGCTCCTGTGGCAAATCAAAATAAAAGTCCTTTACATTCATCGTTTCCATGTTTTCATCCTGCTCTCTGTGTATGATTCTTTCAAATTCTGTTCTTATCCTGCTTCTTGAAAATGCAGTTTTCTGTCACGCATCCGCATATCCATCCATTTTTAGATATCTGGCGCTTCTGCTTTCCCATAGGACGCTTCTGCTCAAAAGACGGATCTTCTCCTGTCTTTATGCTCCCGGCGCTGCTGCTGTACTGCTCTGTACGCTGCTCTCCCCAGAAGCATCCGGTTCCTGAGCTTCTGCAGTTTCCTGCTGCCCAGACTCCTCCGGCACAAACGCCTCTATCGTCTCCTCCTCAACTTCCGACTGGCTTTCCTCTGTCTCTGCCTCTTCGGAAGCTTCTGTCTCTTCCTCTGCAGAAGTCTCCTCGCTGGCAGCTGTCGTCTCCGCTACAACAATTCTCTGCTCCGGCTCTTCCCCATAAACAGGAGAACCGTCTCTCAGTACGCCGTAAATGGAATTCAGCTCCTCGTCAGCAGTTAAAGCCTCCTTCAGCTTTACATTTACTCCCGACGCCAGCCGGCGCACTTCCTCAGAATGGCTGATTCGATCTGCAAAATCAATCTCCGCCTCTGTCAGGGTGTCGTTGCTGCGAATCAGATAATTGCCCTCTGCATCACGGTACACATAGCACCACATAATCATAGGAGCCGCTGTCTCTGCCGAATAAAAACGGATGTCGTAAAGGGTATACACCAGCCAGGTATCTGCCGTTTCTCCATCCATCACATAGGTGGCAATATTTTCAAATTCCTGTACATACTTGGCATTGCTGCGCAGCCGTTTCCGCTCTTCCTCCAGCTCAGCTTCCGTCTGCTCACCTCTTCCGTAAATCCGGCTCATGGTCTCTGCATCAGAATCCTCTCTGGCTGCAAAATAGCTCTTCATCAGGCTGAGAATTTCCGGAACCCGGTCCCTCTGCAGTCCCTCCATTTCCGGAATCTCCACAGCTTCTGATTCTGACTCACCTTCCGCCTCTGCTTCCTCGGTCTGCAGCTCTGATTCATTCCCTGTCTCTGCTTCCATGGTCGTGGAAGGCTCCTGATTTTCTGTCTCTTTTGCCTTGCCATGATCTGCAATCACAATAATAATCATTAATATAATCACGATTAACGGAATGGCTGCTGCTGTCAAAAGAGCCCTCTGCTCTTCGTCCGCCCCGCTCCGTTTCCGAAATCTTTTGTTTTCTTTCATTCCACCACCTCCATGGGATTGTCCAGATCTTTATCATAGCAAAATACAAAAAAAAAAGCAATAATACCCCTTGCAAAACAAAAAAAAATATAGTATTATATAGAAGATGCGTCTGTAGCTCAGTGGATAGAGCAGTGGCCTCCGGAGCCGCGTGCGGAGGTTCGATTCCTCTCAGACGCATTTTTTGTTGCAAGAATTACTTTATTGCATTAAATTAAGAAAGTATTTTCTCGACGCTTCAGACTGGGAAACTTCTGGAAAAACAAGCATTCAGAGCATCTTTCTGTCTGAATCCTCACATGGCTGAACGAGCACAGAAATAAAAAAGAGGTGGAAAATCTTATGATAAAAGCAGTCATTTTTGATATGGATGGAATCATCATAGACAGCGAACTGGAATATCTGAAAATGGAGCTGGAATTTGCCCGAACGAAAAATCCCCAGATGCAGCTGGAGGATCTGTTCGGCATGGTAGGATCCTCCCGGGAAGACGCATGGAGCTGTATGGCCCGTGCCGTCCACAATGGCCAGACCTGGCAGCAGCTGCGGGATGAATTCCGCGCCTCTGTAGATGTTTACGCGCAGATGGACTACCGCCGTATCTTTCGGAAAGAAATCCCTGGCATCCTCGACCGGCTTCAGGAAATGGGGCTTCGACTGGCCCTGGCCTCCTCCACCGGTCTGCCGATTATTCACCGGGTTCTGACCGAAAATAACATTCATCATTATTTTGAAGAAATTGTCTCTGGCGCACAGTTTAAACGCAGTAAGCCGGATCCGGAAATCTATCACTATACCGCCCAAAAACTGAACCTTCCGGAAAATCAGTGTCTGGCTGTAGAAGATTCTACCTTTGGCGTTACTGCAGCATATCGGGCGGGAATGCATATTGCTGCCCTTTATGATTCCCGCTTTCATTTTGATCAGTCTCTGGCGGACTTCCAGATCAAACAGCTGGAGGAAGTGGTTGAGATTGCCAGACAGCTGCAGCAAGACTGAGCTATTGTTTCAGATACCGCTTCACATATCTGCCTGTATAGGACTCCGGATTTTCTGCAACCGCTTCCGGAGTTCCTTCGGCAATCACTCTGCCGCCGCCTTCTCCGCCCTCCGGGCCAATATCAATCAGATAATCCGCAGATTTGATCACATCCAGATTGTGTTCAATCACTACAACCGTATTTCCACCATCTGAAAGCCTTCTGAGAATTTCCACCAGTTTATGAACATCTGCAAAATGAAGTCCTGTCGTAGGCTCATCCAGAATATAAATCGTCTTTCCTGTTCCTCTCCTGCTCAGCTCTGTAGCCAGCTTAATTCGCTGAGCCTCTCCGCCGGAAAGCTCTGTAGATGGCTGCCCCAAACGAATATACGAAAGCCCCACATCATTCAGTGTAGAAATCTTCCGATAAATCGAAGGAATATTCTCAAAGAAGCTCATCGCCTCCTCCACCGTCATATTCAGGACATCGTAAATGCTTTTTCCCTTATAGCGAACCTCCAGAGTCTCCCGATTATACCGCTTTCCGCCGCAGACCTCACAGGGTACATAGACATCCGGAAGAAAATGCATCTCAATCTTGATAATTCCGTCGCCGCTGCAGGCCTCACACCGGCCGCCTTTTACATTAAAACTGAAGCGCCCCTTATTATATCCCTTTGCCTTTGCATCAGGGGTAGATGCAAACAAATCCCGGATCATGTCAAACACACCTGTATAGGTAGCAGGATTTGAGCGAGGCGTTCTTCCAATAGGAGACTGATCAATAGCGATAACTTTATCCAGCTGCTCCACGCCCTCCAGTTTCTTGAACTTTCCCGGAATGGTTCTTGCCCTGTTCAGCTTTCGCGCCAGAGCCTTGTAAAGGATCTCATTGACCAGAGAACTCTTGCCTGAGCCAGATACACCGGTTACGCAGGTCATCAAGCCCAGAGGAAAACGAACGTCAATCTGTTTCAGATTGTTTTCTGCCGCTCCCCGGACTGTCAGCCAGCCTGTAGGAATTCTGCGCTTCTCCGGCACTGGAATCTGAATCCGTCCGCTCAAATAAGCGCCTGTCACGGACTCCTGACACTGCATAATTTCCTCTGCCGTACCAGCTGCCACCACCTGTCCGCCATGTTCTCCGGCTCCCGGCCCGATATCCACAATATAATCCGCCGCCCGCATCGTATCCTCATCATGCTCCACAACAAGAACCGTATTTCCCAGATCCCGCAGGTGAAGCAGAGTAGAAAGCAGCTTGTCATTGTCCCGCTGGTGAAGACCAATACTTGGTTCGTCCAGAATATAGGCAACGCCCACCAGACCGGAGCCAATCTGAGTTGCCAGACGGATTCGCTGAGCCTCTCCTCCAGAAAGGGTTCCTGTGGCTCTCGACAGTGACAGATACTCCAGACCCACATTTAACAGAAAATCCAGCCTTGCTTTTACTTCCTTTAAAATCTGTGCGCCGATCGATTCCTGCATCTGTGTCAGCTTCAGGTTCTCCATAAACTCCCGACATCTGCGGATAGAAAGCTCTGTTACCTGATAAATATTCTGATCCCCTACGGTTACGGCAAGAGAGCTGGGCTTCAGCCGCTGTCCCTTACATGCCTTACAGGGAGTAATCCGCATAAAGGTCTCATATTCCGCCTTGGAATTCTCGGAATAGGTTTCCCGGTATCTCCGTTCAACATTTTTCAGAAGGCCTTCAAAGGCCACATCGTAAACGCCTTCTCCCCTTTGCCCCTTATAATGAACCTTAATCTCCCGGCCTTCGGTTCCGTAAATCAGCACATCGTGGATTTCCTTGGGATACTCTTCAAAAGGCGTATCCAAATCAAATCCGTATTCCTTCGCAAGAGCATCTAAAATAGCTCTGGTAAAGCTTCCCTTGTCCGTACAGGACTGCCATCCAAGTACCACAATCGCCCCCTGCAGGATGCTTAGAGATTTATCCGGAATCATCAAATCCTCATCAAACTCCATCTTGTATCCCAGACCAAAGCAGTCCGGACATGCCCCAAAGGGATTGTTAAAAGAAAAGCTTCTGGGTTCTACCTCCTCGATACTGATGCCGCAGTCCGGGCAGGAAAAATTCATGCTGAACTGAATGGATTCTCCTCCAATCACATCCACCAGCATCAGACCATCTGAAAGCCCCATAACAGTCTCAATCGAATCTGTAAGACGCTTTTCAATTCCCTCTCTGACTGCAAGGCGATCCACCACGATCTCAATATTGTGCTTAATATTTTTCTCCAGCTTAATCTCTTCTGACAGCTCATAAAGATTTCCGTCAATCCGAACTCTCACATAGCCGCTGCGTCTGGCCTGTTCCAGAAGCTTTACATGCTCTCCCTTCCGTCCCCGGACCACCGGAGCCAGAAGCTGGATTTTCGTCCGTTCCGGCAGCTCCATAATCTGATCTACCATCTGATCAATCGTCTGTCTGCGAATCTCTCTCCCACACTTGGGACAGTGGGGAATTCCGATTCTGGCGTACAAAAGTCTCAGATAGTCATAGATCTCTGTCACTGTTCCCACTGTAGATCTGGGATTCCTGTTGGTTGATTTCTGATCAATGGAAATAGCAGGGGAAAGTCCCTCAATGCTCTCCACATCCGGCTTCTCCATCTGTCCCAGGAACTGTCTCGCATAAGAAGACAAAGATTCCATATATCTTCTCTGCCCCTCTGCATAAATAGTATCAAATGCCAGAGATGACTTACCGGAACCACTTAGTCCCGTCAGCACCACCAGCTCATTTCTCGGAATATCCAGAGAAATATTCTTCAGATTGTGCTCATTGGCACCCCGTATTTTAATATACTGCTTTGCCATACTTCAAACCTTTCCTTTGTTTTTCCATCCGCCGCAGCTTCCGAAAGCCTTTCTGGCGTCTCCTGTCCGTATTTTGCGTAACTGATCTGTATTTTATCACAGACCAGACTTATTTGCAAACACTTGTTCGGATTCTCTTTTCTATTTTCCCCGCACAAACATTTAACTACCTTATTTATTTTTATGTAACCATAAATTGATTGTTTAATAACAAACATTTTCTAATAAATCTGATTTTGTTATTTTATTTTCATAATTGTCAAGTAAATAACTTATGTTGACTTTGTTCTTTTTGCCATGATAGAATAAATGCAACGTAACTGTACCGGACAAGAAGTACTGGAAGACTCTCCAATGTGAGATCTGAATAGTTGCAATCAAAAAAACAAAAAAGGAGGAAACATCTTGAGTATTTGTGTCATTACCGGAGGAACCACCGGAATCGGAGCAGAAGCAAGAGCCCTTTTACAGCAGCAGGGCCATGAAGTATTAAACATTGACTATAAAGGCGGAGATATTCTGGCAGACCTTTCCAGCAAAGAGGGACGGGAAAATGCCATAAAAGCTGTTTGGGAGCGCTATCCGGACGGCATCGATATCTTAATCTGCAATGCAGGCGTCGGCCCCACGGCACCCCCCAGAATGATTTTTGCCCTGAACTTTTTTGCCTGTGTGGATCTGGCAGAAGGGCTGCGTCCTCTTTTAAAGAAAAAACACGGTAACTGTGTCATCACCTCCTCCAACTCCATTACCAATATGACTGTGCGTATGGACTGGGTAGACATGCTTTCCAACGTTATGGATGAGAATCGTGTTCTTGAATATGCTGATACGATTCCCAGAAACCTGACCCCATCCTGCTACAGCTCTTCCAAGCATGCGCTTGCAAGATGGGTCCGCAGAATCTCTGCCTCCTGGGCTGTAGACGGACTGCGCATCAACTCCGTTGCCCCCGGCAACACCACGACTCCCATGACTCAGGGAATGACAGAGGCGCAGAGAGACGCAGCTCTTCTGATTCCTATTCCCACCCGCTATGGTACCAGAGAATTTCTGGATGCTAAAGAAATTGCCAACGCCATGGTCTTTCTCGCTTCGCCTCAGGCCAGCGGAATCAATGGTGTGATCCTGTTTGTAGACGGCGGCATTGACGCTCTGCTGCGCTCAGAACGATTCTAAAGGGAAAGGAGAACTGTTATGACATTGTTAGAGCAATATATGGACTGTATGCAGAAGGGCGACTGCGTCGCACTTGCTGATTTATTTACGGATCACGGCGTGATCCACGACTCCTCCACTATTAAGGCAGGAATGGATACCCTCCATCTGGAAGGAAAGATGGCCATTGAAATGATGTTCCACCATAAATTCGGATTTAACGGCGGTCCCTTCCCCATCTCCGGCATCCGGTACTTTGACGAACGGATTGTCTGGTATTTTATTACCTACAATGGGAAGGTTGTTCCTGTTATGGCAACCCTTTCCGAAATGGAAGATGGAAAAATCAAACGGCTGAATATTTATCCCCTGTAAAACATTTTTCTGCAAACCCGTTTTTCATCACAGGAGATATCTCCTCAATTGAGTAGGAGGCGGTGATTCATCGCCGTCCTCTCACACCACCGTGCATACCGTTTGGTACACGGCGGTTTCAATAGTTAACGTGCAGAGACTGATACGCTGTGGCTATATCATAGTAGCCCCAGTTTATCAGTCTTTCTTTCGTTAATGCTCTTTTGACCACACCTGTATTAGACATCCTCCAATAGGATTTTCTACTGTATGCCCCTTCACAGGCAACCCACTCTGGCATTCCCAGACCCATTAGTTTTCTTTTCCGGGTCTTTGGCAGTTTCCACTGCTTCCAGATACACATCCTTATTCGGCGGTACAGCCATCCGTTCAGGCTTTCGATGTTGTTCTTCATGTCCGCTATTCCGTAATAATTTAACCACCCTCTCATGTATACTTTTATCTTTTCCATGGCTCGGATGATACTCCCACATTTGCTCCGGGAAGTGAGCTGTCGCAGTTTCTCCTTGGCTTTCTTCCATGACTTTCCATGGACACGGATATAGATTCCTTTTCCGCTCTTCCCAAAACAAAAGCCAAGGAACTTAAAATTTCGGATTGCGAACACGCTGACTGTCCGGCTCTTTTCCCGATTTACTTTCAGCTTTAATGTTTCTTCCAGATATTTCGTACTGCTCTCCAGCAGACGTTCCGCCTCCCGTTCACTCTTCGCCAACAGTACAATATCATCTGCATAGCGAATACACGGTACGCCCCGTCTGTGAAACTCCCAATCGAATTCATTCAGATACACATTTGCTAAGAGTGGGGATAGATTCCCTCCCTGCGGGGAGCCTTCTTCTGTCTCTGTTACAACACCGTTTTCCATCACTCCGCCTTTCAGGTATCGCTTTACCATCTGTATGACCCTCTCGTCTTTTACCTGCTTTCTCAGCAGATTTAAGAGGATTGTGTGGTTCAGCGTGTCGAAGTACCTTGACAAGTCGAGGACGACTGACCTTGTGTAGCCTTGTTCGATGTACTCTTTTATCCTGTAAATGGCGTCTTTTGCCCCTCTTCCCGGACGATAGCCAAAGCTGTCATCCGAAAACAGCGGCTCATAGATTGGCATAAGCTGTTGGAGCATTGCCTGTTGAATGATGCGGTCGATGACGGTCGGGATACCGAGTTTCCGCTTTCCTCCGTCTGCCTTCGGGATTTCCACTCGTCTGACAGGAGACGGGGTATATTTTCCCCTTCGTATTCTCTCTGTCAGCTTCCGGTTATGTTCCTTTAGCCACGGCAGTGCCGCTTCAATGGTCATTCCATCTACTCCCGGCGCTCCCTTGTTTGCCTTTACTCTTTTGTAAGCCCGGTTCAGGTTGTCCCTGTCCAGTATCTTACCTAAGAGGTCCGGCTCTGCACTGTCCCTTTCCTTCCATATCCGGTTGAATGAGCGGTGCGCTCTCACATACCCTTTGCGTT
>ENA-ORMO01001185-ORMO01001185.1-human-gut-metagenome-genome-assembly--contig:-NODE-1185-length-30348-cov-3.022084_pt1 | contig 30348 bp, 31 predicted proteins | sample MGYA00242106_ERZ509001 | MGnify/ENA primary metagenome ERZ509001 (study PRJEB26280, sample SAMEA2338736) | human gut metagenome | biome: human gut; feature: human-associated habitat; material: faeces...
CGACGGTGGTTACATCCCCGGTTCAGAAAGCAACAATGATGTGCCATCCTACACAGGATCGTCCACTCAGTATAAGAGAATATGCCCGGATTCAGCAGTTCCCGGATAACTGGATTTTTACCGGAACTACGGCTGCGAAATACCGTCAGATTGGAAATGCAGTGCCTGTTGGACTTGCAGAAGCAATCGGAAAAGCGGTTTGTGCAGTGGCAGATGGAAATGCAGTTGTAGAGACCAAACGTTTCAGGGGGACAAACGTACATAATAAGATAAGAAACGCAATAGAACTGGGAGGGAATTTTTATGCCGTTAAATAATTCTTATGATGAACAAGAGGTCATAAAAGCGATAGCGACAGCTCTTGAGACTTTTTATGCTAACCTGATTGAAAAAATTGACGGGCTGAATATAAAAAAAGTCATGAAGCGGAAGAATCCATATTTATATCGTGCAAAAGCTATGCAGAGTGCTTCGGAGATTGTGGAATCTGTGTTAACAGCTTTTGTAAGTTCGAGCGAAGAGACAATTTTTGGAAATTGCTTTTTTGAGCCGATAGCAATAGCCGCCAGTGGTGGGAATAAAGCATTGGCAGAGGGAATTGATATTATGATTCAGGATAAAACGACGGATACAATCTTAGCTATTGCTGTAAAGAGTGGACCGTCAGTGTTTAATGCTGACAGTAAGAAACGTCAGGAACAGAACTTTATGGCAGCATCAAAATTGGCACAGCAGGCGAAAGCACGTTATGAAGCGTACATTGGTTATTGCTATGGAAAGAAGAAAGATTCTGGTAGAGGAAAGCCGAAAATGTACCAGGAATTGGCGGGAAAAAGATTTTGGGCTGAACTAACTGGAGATGAGGATTTCTATATTAAGATTATTGGATATATGGGAACTATGCCAGAAAAGTATGTGGCTGATTACAAGGAAAGCTATAATAAAGCTGCAAATAGGCTTGTGAGAGAATTTTCTAACAGTTTTTGTAAAGAAGATGGAAGTATTGATTGGGAAAAACTGGTAGAATTTAATTCGGGGGACTGAAATGTCTATAGAAATATTCTCCTTTTTTCTGGATTGGGTTTTCTTGATTTAGGGTTTGAATTAACAGAAGGGGGCGGACAAAAACAATTTGAAAATCAATATAGGCAGTGATGTGATGAATACGCTTATCTCTGAGGCGATGAAGATGCCAGAGGTAAAAAGATAAATTTTTTGAAGATATGCAAGAACCGTATCTCAAAGGAAATAAGGCAGGAAACAGACCGCATTATTACTGTTTTGAAGATTCGAGTACAGGGATATACTGGATGATACCGTTAACGGAAGAATACATAGAATGAGAATACACAATCGCCGGAAATCATCTGATGTTGACGAGTGAACATATAGCCAGAGAAATTGAACAGAAAGCGAGAAAAGTCACGGGTATGTTGAAGGGTGGTATCAAATTCAAGCCAACGCAGCCGGACGTTATGGCGATATTGGAGAAGTTGAGGGAGAGCAAATAGCTTTCCTTATTAGTGTAATAATTATGTGGTGCTAGCACCATGTAGATGGGACTACAAGCAAGATAGGAGAAATGAAGTGTCGGAATCTTTATACACATTTAGGCGTCTAGTAGATTATAAGCTTAGTGGTACGGAACAGGCGGAAAAGCAAAATGAACTTCTGATAGATATAGGGATAGATACAGAATTTTTAATGCTGTTTCAAATAAAATACGGAATAAATGTAGAGAATTAGGGCAAAATGGGTGGGTTATCTCTCCTTTTTGGAAACCTGATGATGAGGAAACTTGGTATGATACATGGTATACATTATTATATAGAGACATGAAAATGCCCTCTGGAAAACGGTAAGTTTTTCAGGGGGCTGTTTTTATTATGGTGGTGAATAGACCCAGTTGAGTACGTTGGAGTTTCTCAGTAAGCGTTAAATAAGAACGTGTAGCGAAATTTTTAGAGTTTTCCTGTAAACTTAGGGTTAGAGTTTTTAGACGTTACTCCAAAAACTTTAAATCCAGAAAAAGGGAGAGAACTCATGGACATTCCTTCTTTAACCCCTGATAAGCAGGTAAAACTTCAATACTGGCTGGATGTGATCCGGCAATGCAGAGCCTCTGGGCTGACGAACCAGGCATGGTGTGAACAGCATAACATTTCTTTAAAAAGTTATTACTACTGGATTGCAAAGATCCGAAAGCTCGCCCTGGAGGATCTGCCCCGTAAGAGCCACGGAGTCCATCCACCCGCAGACCAGGCTACGCTTTTGCCGTATCCGGCCTCTGAGTTTGCAGAAATATCTCTTCCCATGAAACATACTGGCCGTTCGGATCCTGTAGCGGTACTCCACATCGGAACCATAACGGTTGAAATTTTTGCAGATACTTCCTGTGAGCTGCTGGCTGCGATCCTGAAAGCGGTGCGGCCATGCTAGGGGATATCTCCCGTGTGGAGAAAATCTATATCCGATGCGGCTACACCGATATGAGGAAGCAGTTGAATGGGCTGCTTGATATCATCCAGTATAACTTCAAACTGGACCCGTACAGCAACTCCTTATTCCTGTTCTGTGGAAAGCGGGCTGACCGGCTCAAAGCGGTCCATTATGAAGGGGACGGCTTCTGCCTTTTATACAAACGGTACGAAAACGGGCGACTCCAATGGCCGCGGACCGGAGAAGAAGCAAAACAGATATCAGAACAGCAGCTCCGCTGGCTTCTGGAAGGTTTGAATCCGGAACAGCCAAAAGCTGTTCAAAAATGGCTTCCACACAAGTAAGAGAAACCCTGAAAATCCTTAAAAATGCTGGGAAACCTGACCGTTTTATGGTATCATAAAAGTATCGGAACGGAAGGGTTTTCAGGTCATGCCAAACACGGAACAGGAGTACAAAGATTATATCAAATAGTGATAGTATAAAAATAGTACAAAGTAAAGATGCCATGTATACCTAAATCATGTATGATAAGAAAGATGATATGAAGGAGGAAGCACAGACATGGCAAAAGGTACGAAATATGATCAGCAGTTTAAGGAGAACGCAGTCAGGTATCGTCTGGATCATTCGGAACTCACACTCAAGAAAGCGGATGAAAATCTGGGAATCAGTGATTCTGCTCTCAAAACGTGGCTCCGGGCAGCCAAGGAACATGAAGGCTGTGTGCCAACAAGAGGATCCGGCAATTATTCCAGTGATGAGGCAAAAGAGATCGCCCGTCTCCAACGAGAGCTAAGGGATACAAAGGATGCCCTTGAGATTCTAAAAAAAGCCATCAGTATCCTGGGAAAATGACAGAGGCTGTTTATACTGCCACAGCAGAGTATATTGTGGAAATGGAGCAGCGGCCGGTGAAGCACCGTGTCTCTGTCAGCGGGGTACTGAAACGTCTTGGTGTTTCACGATCCGGCTATCACGCATGGAAAAAAAGATGCCCTTCTGCTGCTGAAAAACACCGCGGGGAGGTTAAGGAAAAAATTTTGAAAATCTATGAGGATTCCCACCAAAACTATGGTGCTCCTAAAATCACCCGTGAATTGTGGAAAGGCGGCGAAAAAATTGCAGTAAAAACGGTTGCGAATTATATGCGGCAGATGGGGATCAAAGCCCAATGGATAAAGCCTTATACGCGAACTACGATAGATTCTGATTTCAGCAGGGAACTGCACAATATTCTGAATGAGCAGTTCAATCCGGAACAGCCGGATGCAGTATGGGTATCGGATATCACATATATTTGGACATTTGACGGCTTCGTATACTTAACCAGTATTATGGATCTGTATTCCAGAAAAATCATCGCATGGGTACTCAGCGAGACGCTGGAAGCATCCCATGTAGTGGAGTGTGTAGAGAAAGCAAAGAAAATACGCAACATTACACAGCCGCTAATTATACATACGGACAGAGGCTGTCAGTATGTATCGGACGCGTTCCGTCAGGCAACAGATGGGATGGTAAACAGCTATTCAAAGAAAGCGTATCCATGGGATAATGCCTGTATCGAATCCTTCCATGCATTGCTAAAACGGGAATGGATTAACCGCTTTAAAATTTTTAACTACCGGCATGCATATAAGTTGGTATTTGAATATATCGAAACATTTTATAATACAGTGCGGAGCCACAGTCATTGTGAATATCTTTCGCCTGATCAATATGAGGAGGCGTATTATGCAGCGTTAGACGAAAAAGCAGAAGCTTTGGCAGGGTAAGCCAACCTTAAAAAAGGCATGTTTAATTTGTACTTTTTCTTGACATAGGACCAGACTGCCTTTTTCCACGGGCAACGGTGGAACAGGTAATCCAGCGTCAGGCATACCCAAAAATCCTTTTCCACAATGGCATCGTGAAGGCCGGTTTTTGCTGCAGTGTTATGAAACAGTTCCTGCCGTTCATCTGCCGGAAGTCTGGCAATCTCAATCATTTTCTCTTCCTCCTTTGCAGATCTCTTTAATCACTGTGTAAATCCAATCCGTCGCTTCGGCCCCTTCTGCAAGAAGTGCTGCCTTTTCATCTTCACTCAGCCTGCGGGAAAGCACCCGTATGGTTTTTTCGTCCACATTTTCTTTTCCCAGGGTCTTTAACGCCTGGATCACCAGGATCGTCATAGGCGACAGGCCCGTGACCTCCTTATTCGTCCGGTGCTTAAATTCAATCTTTGTCTTATCCCATTCATAGGTTTTATAGGGTCCATCACTGATATAGGACCATACTGCCGTCACCTGAGTAGACAGCCCCAGCATATTTAATGCGGTATCTCCACAGGGAGCGATCGTCCAATGATAGCATCTCGCCAATGCTTTGGCAACCGCATCCGGGTCCGCCGCCACATATTCCCCAAGGAGCTTGCTGAATTTCGGCTTTTCAAAGACTCCTTTCAAAATACGCCTGAGTGTACCAGCCTGCACAAGCCGGTTCAGGTTTCTTCGTATGGTCTCGCTGTCCGCTACATCTGAAAAATCGGAAACAATAAAAATTGTACCGTCAGGAGCCGCACCAATGCGGTTTTGAATCTCTTTCGCATAACCGTATGCCATGCGTATCGCCTCCTTTTGTCCCGTTTATTATATATTATTCGGGACAAAAAAGCAATGGACCTGTCCCTTTTCGTAAAGAGTTCCCAAAAAAGACTTCTCCATACATCATGGCAAGACAAAGCATGCTATTATTTCTCCATACTGCCCAGAATACCCACACCGCCGTACACCGAACACAATTCTCCGTTCCGAATATGGATGCATAAACACCTGAGCCGATTGTGACACGATTGATACCTTAGCAACCGACACAAAATATATCCCGGTAACGAATAGCCAATGAATCTGCTGGTTTTCATTTTAACTTTTTTAATACTTCGCCAATGTCCCCATCAATGCAGATCGAACGATCCGCAATATCTTTTGGCGCGCTGGCTTCCCTCAGATTGACGCAGGCATAGATTGCCCTGGGGTTTTCCGCTGTCATTCTCCAGAAGGAAAATTTCACTATGCCCGGGGTATTATATCCAACACCGGCTTCCAAAAACAGGACTTTCATATTCTGATGTCTGCGGAGGAAATCCGAATAGCGCTCCGCCGCCCTGTGCCAGCCTTCATCCTCAACGAATGTATCGTCTGCGCGGAGATTCATGCTCATGGGCCTCCCGCATTTTGGACAATGGGGCACCAATTCGGAAGGGATTTTCCCCTTAGGCGCCCGCCCCTGCGGCAGCGTCAATGTGCCGTCTGCGGCGATCACATATCCCTGCGCCTCCACCATTTGCCGGATCATTTCCTCATTCTCGTAGGTCTCTTGATGGCATGGGCCGCTGCATTGGAACAGGCCGTAATCTCCTTGCGTATAAAATAGGCGGTGCTTGTCAAATCCGGCTTTCTGAAAACAATGATCCACATTGGTGGTCAGGACGAAATAATCTTTATCCCTAATGAGGTCATAAAGTTCCTGGTATACCTGCTTCGGCGCGTCCATATACCGGTTGATATAGACGTATCTGCTCCAATAAGCCCAGTGTTCTTCCAACGTCTCATAGGGATAGAAGCCGCCTGTATACATGTTATGGAAATCATATTTTTCCGCAAAATCTGCAAAATACTGCCAAAAGCGTTTCCCTTCATAAGTAAACCCTGCGGAAACGGACAGCCCCGCCCCGGCCCCTATGACGACCGCATCCGCCTGGCCGAGCGCATCACGCAGCCGTTTCGTTTCATCCGGGCAGGAAGCTTCCGCTCTCCCTGGGAACTCCGTCTTTCTCTTCCTAAACGTAATCATACATCTCACCTCTCCGCCAGACATTTCCGTCTCTTCTGCTGCCTCTAAGCGCCCTTTCTTTGAACCGCGCCCACCGGACAGTGCTCATAACAGTTTCCGCAGTGCAGGCAATGTTCCTGGTTGATCGCAAACGGCTGCCCGGGAAGGATACAGCTCTGCGGGCAGCTGCGTTCACAGGCGCCGCATCCGATACATGCATCGGTGATCTGATAGCCTTTGGGCATCTCCTTTCCGTCTCCGACGATATATGTTTCCCTGAAAATAGGATGTACTCCCAGATTAAAATATTCAATCTGTGCATCCCGTATCTCGAATATGATGCCAATTTCCCGCGTCTTTTTGGGATATACGTTGGATAGATAAGGCTGCTCTTCAAAAATAACGTCGATCCAGTGCTGCTGTTCCTCCTGCGGAACCGGAACCGCTTTTGCGGAAAGACGGATCATTTCTTTATATCGGGTATATCCCAGAATCTGTACCCGTCCGTCGGCAAGCAGTTCCCTGCAGAATTCCTTTCCCCTGGCCGTGAAGAAATAAAGTGCATCCGGTTCATAATGAATAGCGCTGATATTGTGCACCTGCGGCCCGCCCTGCTCATCCGTTGTCGCAAATGCCAGAACGCCCACATATTTCAATTTCTGTAAACAGGTTTTCGCATCCATTTTTTCCCTCCGTTTCACCGCACAACAACCTTCCGTCTGCAGTTATTATTCTATGCCACGCCACGGAGTAAAAAAAGTACGCACTTTTTTATAACCGGGTTACCTGCTGGTAACTGCGGGCTGTTAGGCCGCCAGGGGCAGGAAAAAATCCAGGCCCGCAGCGTCCAGACAACCCAGCCGGAAGACGCCAGGCACATACGCCCTTCAGTCCCCGCCTGGGAGCCGGTGGCATTCCTTTCCCTGTAAACCACTTCAAAAATCGGCTGTTTCTAAGCTTTTGTGCCCGTTTGATATTGAATCTCTTTGTATGTTGCACTATAATCAGGATGTAACATTCATATTGGAACTATTGGAAAGGGATTACTCTATGCTGACCAAAGAAGAAATGCCCGCTTGTCCTGTAGCGACCACAGTTCAGCTGATCGGCAGCAAATGGAAACTGTTAATTCTGAGGAATCTCCGCATACGTCCATGGCGTTTTAATGAACTGCGCAAAGATCTGGAGGGTATCAGCCAGAAGGTGCTTACCGACAGCCTGCGTGCCATGGAAGAAGACGGTATTATCACCCGGACAGTATATCCGGAAGTTCCTCCACGGGTGGAATATGCTCTGACTCCTCTGGGAGAATCCATGAAGCCCATCCTGGATGCAATGGCGCAGTGGGGAATGGAATATAAGAAGCGGATGCAGTAGCGAAGCTGTCATCAGCCGCCGCGTATCCGGCAGGATTTCTTCTTCCCTGTAGCAGGGAATAACCAAATAGAGCCTCTTCGCTTCTTTCATCTCATCCATTCCATCCATATATCTTAATCAGTGATCTGCAGGGAAGCGGATACGCGCTCACGGGGAAATTATGCATGTCCGATGTATTGGAATCGATCAGGTAATCCACCGTTCTTCCTTCTTCGTCCCTGATCACATCCGTAATCATCACGACATGATTCCAGTTGTCCGGAAATCCCAGGCGAATCAGATCTCCCGCCTCTCCTTCTTCATAGGCATAATCCACAGCTGCAACCAGGCCAAAACCCTCATTTTCCGCAGCATATTGATAGAATTCATCCACTCCTGTCCAGGAAGGGGATCTGCCTTCCGCGCTGCCGCTGTTATCCGGATCCTCACCGTACCATTTCCAGACCGCATTTCCCTCTCTGTCCATTGGAATCCCTCCGGCCAGAAGGCATTGGGAAACAAAATTCTGACAGTTTCCCCCTCGCCCGGAATAGTCGGCCCATTCCTCATTTCTTCTTCCAACCCATTCTCCCGCATAGGCGACTGCCGCTTCTGCGTCATACGCATTTTCGTATTGAGGGGAGGCGGTTGTGGTTCCTTCTTCCCAGCTTCCCAGCTGTGCCTGTGTTTCCTCCACCAGCGCATCCACCCTTTCCTGCAGGTAATTGCGCGCATCCGGGATGTCCTCCACCGGTTGTCCCCAATATTCTCCAAACAGATGCCAGTAGATCCCATCTCTCTGCAGATGTTCCTGGATTTTCCATTCTCCATTCTGACCGGTCAGCACAAACCGATGGCTGATCCCATACTGTTCAGAATCCACCTGCGGATGCTGGGTAAAATTCTGCCGGTTCCACTCTTCCGCCAGCACTTCCACGCTCCCGTCATCCGCCTCATTCACTTCCGTAACCGACAATTCATAATAATAAGACGCCAATGTCAGATCCGTCGGCTGCAGGCTTCGGATTCCGATCAGATACTCCAGTCCCTTTTCATTCATCCACGCCTGCAGCCCGTCCGGCTCCGCGAACAGCTCTGCCAGCCCGGCATCTATTTCCAGTGCAGAAACGCTGTCAAAATACGCATCCATATAATCCGCAATCAGCCTCTGCTGCTCTTCTGACAAAAGTCCAGCGCCTTCTCCCGTCAGGATACCGTTTCCTGCCCCTGTTTCCGTGAGGGCTTCCGCTGCTCCGGCCATCTCCGTCCCCTCTGCCTCTTCCACGCCAGTTTCCGTATTCGGGACGTTCTCCGTCAATATTTCCCCGGCCACCGTAGCGGAAGGCGCAATGCCCTGTACGGCATCCTCACTCTGTGCAGAACATGCAGACAGGCTCAGAAGAAGCGCTCCTGCCAAAAACATCAAGATTTTCTTTCTCGCCTTTCTCATCCGTTATTTCTCCTGCCGCTCTTCTTGCGGAATACACCGACAATCTCCCGTCCGAAGCCCATGTCTCCCAGAATCCGATACAGTTCCACCGTTTTTTCCATCGAAAGGACATGAAACAGGTTTTCCAGCCGCACCGCCGTCGCATGGGCTGCTTTCCCGGTCTCAGGCCGCTCATAATAGTTGGAATTGGGGTTCAGCAGCTGAAAATCCACAAACGTATCTCCATAGAAATCGATCTGTTCAAATCCGCAGGCCTCCAGCAGCCGGATCATTCCTTCCCTGTTAAAATAGCCCGTATGATCCGGATCATCCAGCCAATACTCTTCCTTCAGCTCTCCGCTTGCCAGAAGCATCTGCTGCAGATGGGAATAATTGTTTGCCACCTTGACCACCAGAATGGATTGATCCGTCATCAACTTTTCTGCCGCGGCCAGACATTCTTCCGGATTCAGCACCATATCGAGCACCCGATCCATGTTGATCACATCATATGTCTCTCCCCGCTCCGCCATCTGAGGAAGCAGGGTTTCCATATCGCCCTGTTCAAAATAGGCGAGCATCTGCGGATGGAAGGACTGCAGCGAATAGGAACCGGGATCCATAGGACGCACAGCCTCTCCAGAAGCTGACGCTTCTGTCATATGCTGGTTTCCAACCTTCCTCAGGTTCTCTTCCACTACCCAGGCACGTTCCTCTATCTTATTCAGAATGAACTCCAGTTCCTCCTGCGGATAAGCCTTCTGGTAAGTCGCTCCCGCGTATTCCTGAAAATAATTCTCTTCAAAGTTCCTGTCTCTTTCCTCTCTGGTATTTTTCTTTCTTAATTCATAATAACCATACTTGTTCAGAAACACAGGCTGGAAATTATCTCTCAGTTCCCATCCTTCCGGCAGTTTTCCCGTTTTTTCTTTTTTTCCATGGTATCTCCTTTCTGCTTCATCATCTGTATCCGTCTTAAGGAATATACGCTCCATCTGTCCAACCCGCGCTGCCCTCATCTTCCCTGCGGCTGCAGAATACAGGTTTCATATCCCTTGCGGCGGTCATACAGCATGCTCTTTTCCGCTCCCGGCAGGCGCTCTTCCAGAATTCGCAGATATCTGGGGTTATGGTAGATAAACACAGCGTCCTGCCATCTGCCGCCCCTGCTTTCCAATATCCTGTCCATCACCTTCTCCATCACCTCTTCGGAAAAGGGATTGAAGAAAAAATATACGTTATAGTCTCCATATCCATCGAATGAAATGGCATCTGCCTGTATACAGGACACCCGATCCGTCAGTCTCAAGCGATTCAGGTTCCGCCTCGCGATCCGAACCAGTTCCGGCTGCAGTTCAATCCCTGCCACTTTCCCAAACGGATACCGGGATGCTTCTTTGAGCACCACACCTTTCCCGCAGCCCACATCCAGCAGTTTTCTTTCCGTGGAATAATCCAGCCTTCCAAAAATATCCCGGAGATGCTTTTCATCCGTCTTGCTGTAGCCGTGATAGCGTCCTTCACTTCGGGCAAAAAGTCCTGTATCCCGCATGGTGAAGTCGAGTCCCCTCGGTTTTTCCAGGAAAAATGCCTGTGCAAAAAAAAGCAGATATCGTTTCAGCCGTCTGATTGTGCTGCCCATCGCTTCCCGAAAAGTATCTTTCTTCCCTGTATCCCGTTTCATCTTTCAATCACCCGTATCTGTTCTGTCCTGTTTTCATTCAGGGTAAACTGCCCGGCAATTCCTTCTGTCAGGATGATTTCCCCGTCTTCCGTGACCAGCAGCATGTCAAATCCGCCGTTCGCGCGCCAGTACTCCACTGCCCCGTCCTCACCCATGACGAACAGGGCCGTGGAAAGCGCATCGCACAGTTTGCCTTCCTCACCGATAATCGTCACCGCCTGGAGCCCTCCATCCGCCGGATATCCGGTGGACGGGTCCAGTATATGCCAGTAGATATTTCCTTCTTCATCTTCAAAATAGTTCTCATATCCTCCGGAAGTCACCACGGCCGCATCACTGATCCGAAGCACTCCCAGGTTTCCTTCCTCCCACGGAGCACGAATTCCCAACCGCCAGTCGTTCCCGTCTGGCCGGGAGCCAATGGCCTGTACATTGCCGCCCAGATTAATCAAGGCGGACTCAACTCCATATTCCTTCAGCACTTCGATCACAAGATCTCCTGCATAGCCTTTTCCCACAGCGCCCATATCCAGCTGCATCCCATCCGGTACCGTCAGACGGTCGCCTTCCAGGCTGATCCGTCCGTAATCCACGTTCTGAAGGAGGGACGCAATCTGTCCTTCTTCCGGTACCTGTTTGGACTGCGTGGTAAATCCCCAGGCAGAAAGCACAGGATAGATGGTAGGATCCACAGCCCCATCCGTCTGCTCTGCCATATCCAAAGCAAAGGAAACCAGCTGCGCTGTTTCATCGCTGACAGTTACCGGCTGGCCGCCGCTGTGATTGGCCTGATAGATCTCACTGTTCTGATCTGTAACAGACCAAAGGGCTTCCGCTTCCTCAACCTGTTCCAGGGCCATATCCAAGGCTTCCGCTGCATTTTTACCATAAGCTGTGAATGTCATATAAGTATTCATCGCGAACAGAGAACGTTCCTGGGCAGGCAGTTCCTGTTCCCGGGCACAGCCTGTCAGCATGAACGACAGAAACAAAGCTAAGCTCAAAATACGACGCCCTTTCAACCACAGCTCTCCTTTCTTTTATCAGGGAAACGGCGGCCGGAACCCATTCCAGCCGCCGCTTCTGCACCCCTTGTCTCCGGTATTCCAAAATCAGAATACTACATCTCAATTTTAATGACTAATACTTATTTTTAATACAATATCATACCTAATAGGCATTTTATAAGATTCGTAACCCGTAACACAAAACCGGTTAATCTAGATAAATCCATGTTTTCGTTCCTGCATCCGTTATGTTTATTGTAAAATCGGCGGGAAGAAATGTACAATGCCAAATCAGTACAGCGGTATGTTTAAAACGTATGCTGGCAGAGGTTACAGCATATCCTTCAGCTTGGCGATATCTTCATCCGTACGAGCCCCTTGAATTGGGCCTTCCATACTCTCTTTGGAAAACCGGGTAATGCCTCGGCGCCCTCTATTCCCCCTTCGCTGTCCTCTTCCATGGCTTCCTGAACTTCTGTTCCCCCAGATTCCCCTTCCTCCTCCGGCCGGGATGCCTCTTCCACCTCAGATTCTAACTGAGCCCTACTGAACTTTCTTCCTCTATATCCTGTTCCAGCGCGCCCGAGCTTTCCCCTCCGCAGGCGGTCATGAGCAGGGCCAGCAACACTGCCGGTAAAATGCCTTTCATCTTCTTCATTTCCATCCGTCTTTTCCTTATAGTTGCAAAGAACACTCCGCGTTTTCTGTTTCACACATTTTTAGGCCAAAAAAAATGCAGATGCATAATCGGCCGTTTTCCGTTGCACCTACATTATAATTGAAGGGAATCTCTATCTATGATTTGTTTTTCTTTCTTCATGCCATATCTTCAGCCTTCATACTTCTTGTCAACCTCCATCATTCCCTCCTCCGGCCGTTCCTCCAGCCTGCCTTCCATTAGCTCTTTTTCTACCAAATATCTGGGGCGCCTCTTCGATTCCAGATAATCTTTTCCCGTATATTCCCCTACAATTCCCAATGCGGTCATCTGCATCCCACAGCTAAGCCAGTTCGTCAGGCTTTTCCTTCTTCCTTCCTTGTCCCTGCTGAGTTCACCATATATCCACTTTCCCGCACTCATGGAAAGGATTGCCAGGCCTACAACCAGAATCAGGCGCAGAGGACGCATGCTGAAGGATGTAATCCCCTCAAATGCCAACGACATCATCTTGCTGACCGAATATTTGCTTTCTCCAGCCCTCCTTGCTTTCCTTTCATATTCCACAATTGCTGTCCGGTGGCCCATGGATGGCAGCACCCCTCTCAGAAATAAGTTCACTTCTCTATATCCTTTCAGTTCTTTCAGCACCTTACTTCCCATCAGCCGAAATTCAGTGTGGTTCGGAATCAGATGGCAGCCCAGCCAATTGGCCAACTCATAGAAAGCTTCTGCACTCAGCCTCTTCAGCAATGTGTCTGTCTTTCTGCTTTTCCTCACCCCGTAGACCACTTCTGCTCCGTTCTCATATGCTTCCAGCATCTTATCTATCGCTTCAATATCATCCTGTAAGTCGGCATCCATAGTAATTACAGCATCTGCCTTTCCCTCCGCTTCCAGGATCCCCGCCATCAGCGCGTTCTGATGTCCCCAATTACGCGTAAGGAGCAGGCCTTCCACCAGCGTTTCTTTCCTGTATGCCCTTTCTATTATTTCCCAAGTAGAGTCATCCGAGCCATCATCCACAAACAAAATCCTACTGTCCTCAGCAGCCTTGCCCCCTTCTATCAGCCCATACATCTTTTTCACCAAGCGCCTTAATGTATCTGGCAGTATTTCTTCCTCCCTATAACAGGGAACAACAAAATAAATTCTTGTCGGCTCTTTCATTTCTACCTCCATACCAGAAAGCCTATATCCAGTTCTGCCTGAACCAGCCTTTTCTTTGCCCCACCGCAGCAGATACAGAATCCCAATCCTCTTTTACGCTTTGTCTTACGACCCAGGGAACATATTTCATGCTTAATAAGGCATCTTCCAACTTCTCCGCCTGTTAGAGCCTTTCCAAAACTTGGTGAAAGGGAGAAATACGGCCCTATAGCTCTGCCTTCCTCCCTCATTAAAAACTCTTTAATTAATCAATTAATGATTAACTACTTAACATTATATCTATGTATTGTGTTCTATCTGTGAAATTTGTCATAAATTGAAGGAAAAAATAAATAATAGTTCAAGTTGTCCCGAACTGCCGCAAAAATATTTCTGTTTTCTATATCGACTTACACATCCAGATATGCGGGCATCCTTCTTCCGGTTCAATCTCGCTGCAGGGCTGATATCCCTGCTTTTCATAAAACCGGCGCGCCCTTACTTGCGCATGAAGGAGCGTGCGCACGCCCCCTGCATCCTTGGCGATTTTCTCTGCAGCCTTCAGCAGCCCGGCTCCGCTGGATTGCCCGCGGTATTGCTTCATTACCGCAATCCTTCCGATCACATAGTCCGGCGTCCCCGGTTTGGGAAACAGTCTGCATGTGGCGATGGGCTGTTCTTTCTCAAACAGGACAAGATGCTTTGCATAAGCATCCGTCTCGTCGAATTCTTCCTGAAAACCCTGTTCCTCCATAAAAACAGCCCGGCGGATGTCCTCCGCTTCTTTGGGCAGCGCATTAAAGCATTTCAGTTCCATGTCTTTTCCTCCCAAGTGCCAAAGAGCATCCGTAAGCCAACCTTATAGCACAACTGTGCCGTACCTGCGGTCAGCTTCCGAATGCCCTTTATCGCACACTGCCCGGTGACAGCGCGCAAGCAAGTATTCCATATGCAAACATTATAGCAGGCCAGACGGAAACGTCAATGCCATCCCTACCGCCTGCTTCCATAGCTGTTTCCTCTTTTCTCTCTCCTCTTTGGGCATTTGTGCATCATATACAGCCCATTCCTGTTTCTCAAACAGGCTGCCCTCATCATAGAGCCCTGCGGCGATTCCGGCCATATATGCCGCGCCGGTTACCGAAGCGGCTTCGTTTCGCGCTGCCAAAACCCTCTTTCCGCACAGGTCGCTCTGAAACTGCATCAGATACCGGTTCTTTGCGGGGCCTCCATCCGCCCGGATTTCCTGGATCGCAACCTTGCTGTCCGCTTCCATTGCCTCCAGTACATCCGTGATCTGGTAAGCGATGCTCTCCAGGGCAGCTTTCACCAGTTCAGCCCGGCCAGTGGTTCTGGACATGCCGCAGATCAACGCCCGCGCATCGGAGGACCAATAAGGCGCCGACAGGCCGCTGAATGCGGGGATCAGAAGCGTTCCGTCCTCCCTGCGGGCCTTTTCCGCCAGTTCCTGCGCTTCCTGCGCAGAAGCAAGAAGGCCCAGATCCTCTTTCAGCCAGGTGATCACCGCCCCGGTATAATTGATATTGCCTTCCAGGACATATTCCGCCCTTCCCCCTCTGCTCCATGCCAAAGATGCGGACAGCCCTGAAGAACTCCGGATAAGCCGTTCGCCCACATGCATCATGATGGAAGAACCCGTTCCATAGGTAGCCTTTACCATCCCCGGTCTGTGACAGCCCTGCCCGAAAAGAGCGGCATGGGAGTCCCCCATCACGCATCTGATCGGTATTTTCTCATCCAGAAATCCTTCAAAATCCGTGCTCCCGTAGCTGGCATCGCTGTCCATGACCTGGGGAAGAAGTTCCATGGGAATGCCGAATACCGCACACAGTTCCTCATCCCAGGCACAGGTTTCGAGATTGAAAAGCTGCGTTCTGGAAGCATTGGAAGCGTCCGTAAGGAATGCGTTCCCGCCTGTCAGCTTATAGACAAGCCAGCTGTCCACCGTTCCCAGATGGAGGCCCTCTGTCCCCCGCTCCTTCACTGCGGGCTCATTTTCCAAAAGCCATGCCATCTTGGCTGCCGGAAAGTATGGAGAAAGTGGCAGCCCTGTCCTGTCATAGATCCGCTCTGCATGGTCTTTCAGCCGTTCTGCGATGCCGGCCGCCCGGGAACACTGCCATACCACCGCATGGCCGATGGGCCTCCCCTCCCGATCCCACAAAAGGGTCGTCTCTCTCTGATTGCTGATCCCAACCGTCCGGATTCTTCCTTTATCGATGCCGGCCCGCTCCACCACTTCGCGCACTGCCTGGATCAGATGATCGTAGATTTCCATCGGATCATGGGAAATCCAGCCCTTTTCATTGATGATCTGTTTATGCCCGATATCCGCCCGGGCGACCATATCCGCCCTCTCATCGAACAGAACTGCCTTCGTTCCCTGCGTGCTCTGATCTATTCCCAATACATATTCCATGTTTCGTCAACCCAATTCCCTTCTCACCGTGTTCGCGATTCCCTCCGCATCCAGGCCATAATGGGCGAAAATCTCCCGATTCGTTCCCGCAATGATATGGCCGTCCGGCAGCGCGATATTGACCACCTTTCTGGGACAGGAAGCCGCCACCGTCTGAGCCACCATGCTTCCCAGCCCGCCGTAAGGCGAGTGTTCTTCCACCGTCACCACCAGCCTGGCGTCCTGGGCCGCCCGGATCACTGCTTCCTCATCCAAAGGTTTAACACAATACATGTCAATCACCCCTGTATGATATCCTTCCTTCTCCAGCCTCCTGGCAGCTTCCACCGCCTGCGCGACCATTTCACCGCAGGCAATGATGACCGCATCCGTTCCCTGTGCGAGCACCCTGGCTTCGTTCAGGCCAAAGGTCTCCCCTTCTTTATACACATCCTCTGACGGGGAACGGCTCACCCGGATATAGGAGGGCAGTTCATCCTGAAGCAGTTCCTTCACCAGCCATTCCGTCTGAAAACGGTCGCTGGGCAGATACACGCGCATGCCCGGCAGGCTTGCCATGGCCGCTATGTCCTGGCAGGAATGGTGCGTCATTCCCAGCGCTCCATAGCTCACTCCCCCGCTGATTCCAATCAGTGTCACATTGGTCTGGGAATAGGCCACATCCACCTTTACCTGTTCATAGCTTCTGGTGGACAGAAAGCTCGCCGGTGAAGCGGCGAACACTTTCTTTCCGCAGGCAGCCAACCCCGCGGATATGGTCACAAGGTTCTGTTCCGCGATGCCCACCTCCACGAACTGCTCCGGATACCCGGCGGCAAACGGCGCCAGGGATGCCGAACCTCTGGAATCAGAACAGCATACCACGATATCCTTATCTTTCTTCGCCGCCTCAAGCAGCGTATCGCAAATCGCCTGTCTGTTTGCAATCTTATTCATGAAGCGCCTCCTCCAGTTCTCTCACAGCCTGTTCATACTGTTCCTGCGTCATCACGCCATGATGCCAGCTCTTGTTATCTTCCATGAAGGATACACCTTTTCCCTTTACCGTATAGGCGATCACCGCCACCGGCTTATCCTTCACATATCCCGCTTCTTCATAGGCAGTAAGCAGCTGCGCACAGCTGTTCCCATCCTGCACTTCAATCACATGCCAGCCAAAAGAGCGGAACTTCTCGCACAGATCATCACTGCTCATCCCCTCTCTGGTGAAACCGCTGATCTGAAGCCGGTTCACATCCACTGTCGCGCACAGGTTATCCAGACCATACTGGGAGGCGGCCATCATCGCTTCATAATTGGAACCTTCCGCCATCTCCCCGTCCCCCAGCACCACATAGGTTCTATATTTCCGGCCATCCATCTTGGCCGCCAGCGCCATCCCCACGCCCAGGGCCAGGCCGTGCCCGAGAGAGCCGGAATTAATCTCGATTCCCGGCACCTCCGTGTTGGGGTGTCCGATATAGCGGGAACCGTAGGCGCTGAATGTGTTGATCGCCTCCTGTTTATCAAAAAAGCCCAGATCTCCCAGCACCATGTACAGGGCGTCCACACAATGCCCTTTGCTCAGCAGGAACCGATCCCGGTCCGGCTGCTTCCAGTTGTCCGGCGAAACATGCATCACACGGTAGTACAGCACGGTCAGGATATCGATCACGCTCAGATCTCCGCCCACATGCCCCGCGCCGGAACGATATACCTCCTCGATGATATCCCGTCTCAGCTGATACGCCTTCCTGGTCAGTTCATCCATCTTCCTTCCTCCATTCTGCCGAATCATTTCCAGGAAACCGTTCAGGCAGATCTGCGCATACACCGCACAGTCCTGCCCAAACGGCTGCCTTCCTCATTCCCCGCGAATATATGCGCGCACTTCTTCCTCCACGTCATCATACAGATCCGGTTTGATTCCAAGATATTTGCAGGCCTCATAGAGAACCGGAACCACATCCTTGTGAATGCCCACACAGTGATGAATATAAGGGCCCTCCACAATCTTCGCTTCCAGACGCTTCAGGTTTTTCACTTCCATCCATACATACGTCCCCTTTGTATAAGGGCCGTCTATTCCTTTGGCATTGCCCAAAAGGAGGGAATATTCCCCATTGTCCCCGTCAAACCGGCAAAGCGTCATCTCGCCGTGCTTCGCCTCCCCTTCCACTGCGCCCGGATGGGAAAAAGCCAGCGGATATCCAATGGCAGGCTGGCAGGACAGGCAGGATGCCGGCCATGGGCCGCAGTGCTGCAGCAATTCCCCGTTCTCATTGTCAGGATGCCGCACCGTCCAGTCCGCGAAGAAGCTTCTCGCCTCTCCCATACCTGCGGCTTCCACCAGGACCGCCGTAATCGCCCCATGAATATCCGTTTCGCAGACCACAGGGAAGCCCTCTTCGTTCAGCAGGCTGTTTGCCGCGCAGGGCATGATGCCGATTTCTCCCTGCAGGGCATTCCAGCACTGGATGGCCGCCGCATTGCACCCATAGCGATCCGCCAGGTTCCGGATGGCCACCTTCAGGGCCGCCACATTTTCCAGTTCCTCTTCCTTGATCAGAATCCGGAAATGTTCCCGGCAATAGGCCATCACTTCCTTTACCTTGCCGCCCTCTTCTTTTGCCTTCCGCATCTCTTCCGTCAATTCCGGCAGCGGGATGGGGGACAGCTGAATATGAAAGCGTTCCAGAAGTTCTCCCTCGTTGCACATGGTGGACCAGAAATCAAAGGGCCTGGGGCCGATCTGCAGGATCCTGGTTTTGCGGAAAGCTTTTACCACATTGCAGACCGCCAGGAAGTTGCGGATTCCCCGTTCAAATTCCGGATCCTCCAGCCTGCAGTTGCACAGATAAGTGAAAGGGATGCGGAATCTGCGCAGCACCTTGCCCGTGGCGAACAGGCCGCACTGGCTGTCCCGCAGGCGGATCCCGTTCTCATCCGGCCTCTCATCCCTGGGCCCCCAGAGCAGAACAGGCACATTCAGATCCTGAGCCAGTCTCGCCACCTCATACTCTGTCCCAAAATTCCCGTGCGGAAAAAATAAGCCGTCCACCCCGGCCCTGCTGAATTTCTCTGCGATCCGGATCCGGTCTCCATCCTCGTGCAGAAGTCCGTCCTCGGCTATATCCGTAATATCCACAAAGGATACGCCCATTTCCCTTAACTTCTCCCTGGTCAGGTCCGCATATTTTACCGCGTCAGGAGCGGAAAAAATGCTCCTTCTCGTAGGGCCAGCCCCAATACGATTTTTTCCATCCCTTTTCCTCCTTTTCTTCCCTTGATTGCCCGTTTTTCTTATTGATACTTGAATTATCCTTTATCAAAAACTTAATATCAATTAAGTATTAAGCATATATTCAGTGCATAATTGACTTAATCAACTTAATTTTATACAATGGACATAATCATAGAACGGTTCAGGCTGTCCTGCCGGAACCCACCAGGGCTGTCTGAACCGTTAGGAAAGGAAACCGTCCGCATGGCCGTTACAGCAAAAGAATTGTCCAAAATACTGAATCTTTCAGAAGCCGCCGTCTCCATGGCGCTGAATCATAAACCCGGCGTCAGCACCGCCACCCGCAAGCGGGTGTTGGATACGGCCCGGGAACTCGGGTATGATTTTTCCAAAATCAACGAAAAAAATGCCGTTCCACAATCCATGAACGGCACCGTACAATTTATTCTCTGTAAGCGTCACGGGGCTGTCGTAGCGGACACCCCATTCTTTTCCCAGCTTTCCGAAGGCATCAATCTGGGCTGTAAGCAAAACCATTATTATCTGAATATTTTCTATCTCTATGAAGGAGAACCTGTGGAATCCGCCCTTTCTGATCTCATCCGGGCGGGAAGCAAAGGGATCATCCTGCTTGGTACAGAAATGCAGGAAGCGGATTTTGCCCCGTTTTCCAATCTGCCCATTCCTGTTGTGCTGCTGGATTCCTATTTTGAAAACATAAGAACCGACTGTGTTATGATCAACAACATTCAGGGCGCTTACCAGGCTGTCAGTTATCTCATCCGCAAATACAGAAAACAGCCAGGCTACCTGCGTTCCTCTTATCCCATCAACAATTTCCAGGAACGGGCGGACGGGTTCTACAAAGCTGTCCGCGCAAGCGGCATGTCCGCCTCCAAATCCCTGGTACATAGATTGACGCCGTCCATGGACGGCGCCTACTCCGATATGCTCTCTCTGCTGGATGCCGGGGAAGAACCGGCGCGCTGCTATTTTGCGGACAATGATCTGATCGCCTGCGGCGCCCTGAAGGCCTTTCAGGAAAGAGGATACCGCATTCCGCAGGACGTCGCTGTCGCCGGTTTTGACGATATGCCCGTCTCTTCCTACATCGAGCCCGGCCTCACTACCATAAACGTGCCGAAACAGTACATGGGACAGGTTGCTGCCGACCGGCTCGCGCAGCTGATCGCCTCCCCTGGTTCACAGCCCCTGAAAATTGAAGTTGCCACCAAGCTGGTCATTCGCAAATCCACTTAACCCTGCGTATCGCTCAGGTTCAAAGCGCTTCTGCGCCTTTTCTCACGTTCCGATCGTCTGGCTTCCGGTGGACCAGACATGCTTCTCCCCTGCCGAAGCCGGCGTGTTCTGCGCCATAACGCCCACCAGCTTATGAGGCACATATTCCTCTTCCAGATAAGCCAGTTCCTCTTCCGTCAAAGTCAGATCCACCGCAGCTGCCGCCCCTTCCACATGGTGAAATTTGGTCGCTCCCACCACAGGCGCAGTCACCTTGGTGAGCAGCCAGGCCAGCGAGATTTCCGTCATGCTCACCCCATGCCGGTCAGCCAGTTCGGCCACACGCCGGATAATGCGTTCATCCTGTTCAGCCGTAGCGCCATATTTAAGGCGCGCATAGTCATCCTGCTCCAGACGTTTAGAGGTCTCTCCCGGCCGTTTGGACAGGCGGCCTCCAGCCAGCGCGCTGTACGGCGTCATGGCAATGTTGTCCTGTGCGCACAGCTTTGCCATCTCCCGTTCCTCTTCCCGGAAAATCAGATTATAGTGTCCCTGCACCGATACGAAGGGCGCAAAGCCCTCCCTCTCTGCCAGAGCGTTTGCCTTGGCCAGCTGCCAGGCAAAGCAGTTGGAAATCCCGATATATCTGGCCTTTCCCGCCTTCACTACGCGGTTCAGCCCTTCCATGATATCGTAAAGCGGCGTCGCATAATCCCACATATGATAGATATAGAGATCCACATACTCCATGCCCAGATTTTTCAGGCTGGTATTAATCATCCGCTCTATATGCTGCTGTCCGGATACGCCCTCTTCCACCTCCTGGGGCGTACGCGGCAGGAACTTGGTGGCCACCACCACCTGATCCCGCTTCGCATAATCCTGCAGCGCGCGTCCCACATACTGTTCGCTTGTTCCGCTCTGGTAAGCGATTGCCGTGTCGAAGAAATTGATGCCGAGTTCCAGCCCATGCCGGATGATCTTGCGGGACTGTTCCTCATCCAGCGTCCAGGAATGCTGGCCATTTGCCGCATCTCCAAATCCCATACATCCCATGCAGATGCGGGACACATTCAGATCAGAATTCCCTAATTTCGTATATTTCATATTCTCCTCCTCTTCTCAATGCTGTTTTTATATCTTCCTCTGTTTCACGCCTTAATCCATCCGCTTCTTCCTTTTCTTCCCAGGCAGCGCCCGGAAAAACTTAGAAGCATAGTGAGACAGAAAAATAAACGTTCCCATCATGGCCAGATAATCCAGGTAAAACAGGAGCCAGGGCTCCCCATAATCCAGGAAAACAAACTGCGTGCGCAGCAGCATATAGTCCGGCAGATCCCGCCGCACAAACACCGTAAGCCCGTATACAGCGATACACGCCCCCAGCACCACAGGCAGGATCCTGCCCGGTCGGATACGTTTCTTCGCCATCCCCAGCAACATCCCCCAGTGCAGTCCCAGATGCAGCGCCATCAATACGAATCCCCAGTAAGCGGCAGCCATATGCAGCAGTCTTGCAAAAGAAATGCCGCCCCGTATATTCAGAAATGCGAATACATGATTGGACAGCATGATCCCGCTGACCATCAGGCCGGTCATTACCAGCAGCAGAAGCATATTGATGAGAAGCATGAAGATACGGGCCGAAGTATACTTTCCTTGAAACAACGCTTTATACCAGTTTCCGTTCAGGGCATGGTGGGCAAGAAACAGCACGAACATTCCTGCCCCGGCCCATTCATGGGCCACATCTCCCCAAAACTGATATCCCATCAGGAACAGCAGAATCAATGTCATCAGAACATCCACTGCCATTTTTACAATCGCTTTCGCCTTCATACAGCCTGCCTCCCATCTCCCCTTTCAAGGGATCTCCTGCGGCTCCATATCCGGATCCCATCCGCCGCCAGTATTTCCTTTACTCTCCGGTTTTATTATAAAATGTACCCGAATCCGCGTCTAATACCTATCTTTTATCTCTCATCATTCATTTTCCGCATGGGAGATTTCTTTTCCGTTGAACCTTGACCACAGAATTTAGATGGGATACTATATTTTTATGGTGCATCCCATGTACCAAATAAAACAGAAAGCAGACAGGGGGAAACTACAATGGTCATTTATGTTGACGCAAATGCCTTCCGCGAAGGAAACGGGACAAAGGAACGGCCTTTCCGTTATATCAATGATGCGGCCCAAATCGCCAGGCCCGGGGATGAGGTTCTGGTCGCTCCCGGTGTATACCGTGAATATGTGAATCCTGCAAACGCAGGCACACAGGACGCACGGATCACTTACCGCAGCACAGAGCCGCTGGGCGCCGTGATCACCGGAGCGGAGGAGGTGAAAAACTGGACATTGTATCAGGGAAATGTCTGGGTATGCCGGATCGGGAACAGCCTGTTCGGAAATTACAATCCTTATACCACCTATGTGTATGGAGACTGGTATTTCGCAGGCCGGAGCAAGCATACCGGAGCCGTATACCTGAACGACAAGATGCTCTACGAAGCGGAAAGCCTGGAGGCATGCATCAAGGGAGAAGTATGGGAATACTCCTGGGAGCCGGAGGATTCCGTCTACAAATGGTATGCCGAACAGGACGGGGAAGAAACCGTTATCTACGCCAATTTCCAGGGGAAGAATCCCAATGAGGAAAAGGTGGAAATCAATGTACGGCGTGAATGCTTCATGCCCGAAAAAACGGGTGTAAGCTATCTGACCGTCAGCGGTTTTCGTATCGAAAAGGCCGCTACCACTTGGGCGCCTCCGGCCGCCTATCAGGACGGAATGATCAGCCCCCATTGGTCCAAGGGATGGATCATTGAAGACTGCGAAATCAGCAACAGCAAATGTGCCGGAATCTGCCTGGGCAAATATCTGGATCCGGATAACGAGCACTACTTCACTTACAAGCATGTGAAGAGCCCCACGCAGATGGAAAGAGACGCCGTATGCAGAGGCCAGTATCACGGCTGGTTGAAGGAAAACGTGGGAAGCCACATCATCCGCCGCTGCAATATCCACAACTGTGAGCAGGGCGGCATCATCGGCCGTATGGGCGGGGTTTTCTCCATCATTGAGGACAACCATATCCATCACATCAACAACATGATGGAACTGGGCGGTGCGGAAATCGCAGGCATCAAGATGCATGCGGCCATCGACGTTATTTTCCGCCGCAACCACATCCATCACTGCACCATGGGAATCTGGTGCGACTGGGAAGCGCAGGGAACCCGGATCACGCAGAACCTTCTCCATGATAACCAGAGGCCGGAATTCGCCAAGCAGTTACCCGGCGGAATGATGAGCCAGGATATCTTCGTGGAAGTCAGCCATGGCCCTACGCTGATCGACAACAACATCCTTCTGTCGGATGTGTCGCTTCGGATGGCGACGGAAGGCGTCGCCATGGTACACAATCTGATCTGCGGCTCCTTCACTGTCGTGGGCGGCGGAACCGACAGCATCGTGGAGGGCGTGAACAGGGCCCGCTATACCCCGTACCACATCCCGCATCGCACGGAAGTGATGGGATTCATGACAATCCTGCACGGAGACGACCGTTTCTATAACAATATCTTCGTTCAGAAGTGGCCTGCCGAATCGCTTTTGATCCGCCATGACAGCGATGACGGCGTCGATCAGGAGAACCGCGAGGTGGGCACCCATGTGATGGACGAATATCCTACCTATGAAGAATGGATCAAAAAGTTTGACATGGATACGGACACGCCGGATATGAAGAAGCTGGAGCCCGCACACTTCCAGCACCTGCCCGTGTGGGTAAATGGCAACGTCTATTTCAATGGAGCGAAGGCATATAAAAAGGAATCTTCCAATCTCATCGACGCAGAGCATGAGGTGAAAGTGGAAGTGACGATGCAGGACGGCAAGCCCGTGCTGGCCACCAATCTGTATGAATTCCTGGACGGTTTTACCGTGGATATGGTAAACAGCGACGTTCTGGGAGAAGCCTTTGAGCCGGAAGAAAAATATGAAAATCCGGATGGCACGCCGATCACCTTTGACCGGGACTATTTCGGGGATCACCGCGGCACACAGATTCTGCCCGGCCCCTTCTCAGGCAAGGACGCTGACGGCCGCAGGCTGTGGTAATATTTCAGCCTGACCGGAAAAATCTATAGAAAACCGGTCATCAACAATGAAACAGGGTGTCTGTGCAGGGCGAATCCCTATGATCTGGTAATTGAGATGGCAGATAAAGTTCTTCGCAAAACCCGCAATGGCATTTCCTTCGCCCCAGGCGGAGACCACAGCAATGATACGGATGAAATCAAACAATTCTTATGCGAACTTGTGGAGACGATGCGGAAAGCCTGCCATCTGGTAAAATAAACACAGGCGGCCCTTCCGATATCAGCAGGCTTCCGGCATCAGCCGGAGCCTGCCCCTGCTGGAAGAGAGGAATTACCCATTCTTCTCTTCCTTCTTTGTCTTCGCTTCCTGCTTTTCCTTTCCCCAAAATGCACGATGCAGTGCCATGCCCCGTGTATGAATCATTTTTCTGGATATTTCCGTATTGTGGAACACATCAAATCCATGAAAGGTTCCTTTCACATCCTCTAAATGCACAGGGACACCGCATGCCTTCAGCCTGTTCGCATAGGATATCCCTTCGTCATGCAGGCAGTCAAATTCTTCCGCTTCGATATACGCCGGCGGAAGATCATGCAGCTCCTGCTCGCAGGCTGGAGATGCATAGTTTTGCATCCCGTGATCCTCATCTTTCAGGTAGAGCCGCCACATCCTTTCCGTCAGCCGGGCGTTCCAAATGGGGCTGTCCGTATATTTTCTCATAGAATCCGTCCCCATACGCGCATCCAACACCGGATAGATCAACATCTGAAAGCAGATCTCACCCATTCCCTTCTTTCGGTTCCACAGCGTACAGGCGGCGGCCAGCGCGCCTCCGGCGCTGTCTCCTCCTACCGCGATGCGCGTTCTATCAATGCCTGTTTTCCCGCATGTCTGGATGTATTCCAGACCGGAACAGCAATCCAGGAAGGGAACAGGAAACGGATATTGGTCTGACGTCCGATAATGGACGAGCGCCACCATACATTCCGCCAGTTTCGCATACTCTGCTGCCGTTGCATGGATATAGGGCGCGTCTTCCAGGCAGAATCCGCCTCCATGGAAATATACCAGGCAGGGAAGCGCTTCCTTCACAGCCTCCGGCATATAGAGGGTCAAGCGGAGCTTTTTTCCGTCCCATGCATCGATCCATACCGTTCTGCGTTTCACCCCCGGCAAAGGAGCGGGCAGCTTCATCCCCCTCAGGCACTTGTTTGCGAGCCGCAGCGTCGGGCCCGAAAGGAAAAACCGGGCACCGCGAATTTATTCAGCAACCAATATCCTCTGGCCAACGGATATTTCCTATCTCTCCAGCCGCACCACGCAGCTGCCGCCAGCGCTCCTGTGATGCATATATGTTTTTTTGCGGACACTTCTCATCTCCTCCTTCTTCTGCCGGCCGTTTACGCCGCCTCAAGCCGCTGCGCCTTCCATTTCCCCGTCCCTTCTGGTTTTATTTCGACGGTTTTCCATCTTTTCCCGAACAGACAAAGCCCGCGGCCATCCTTTTCAGACCGGCCGCAGGCGTTTTCTTTTCTGCTTTCTGCTATTTTATCACAGGTATGACACATACGTCATGCCTATAAAGCCGCATTCTCCTGGATCCAGTTCTCGATGTGCTGTGCAATCACATCATTGTTCAGATCCTGGAACATGAAGTGGTCGTTTCCGGTAATCCCTTCCTGCGGAAGATCCACAACTGTACAATTTCCGCCGAGCGCATTGTACGCAGCCTCAAAATCATAGCAGGCCCGGCGCATCATCTGCCACATTCCGGTCGCCGGGATCGTGGGATCCCCATTGTCAATATAGTCTCCAAAATACATGGTGACAGGGATATTCTTTGAAAGCACCGTATGGAAATCCAGGGAATCCGCTGAAGGCGCTCCGCCCGGCTCAATCGCCACGATCGCTGCGATATGATCCGTATACTGCGCCGCCGTCCAGCCGGGGCCGCCGCCCTGAGAGTGCGTCACCAGGATGGAATTCTTACCCGTTCTCTCATACACCTCATCAATGGTAGCCGCTACAGCCCTTGCCACCACCTCGTTATCAAAATCTGAACCCATGTCAGAACGCATTCCAGTATCCGGCGTCATCTGACGGAAAAACTGATCGACCGATTCCGGATCGTTCGGGAACTGAGAGCCTTCATTTACCACAGACTGTCCGTTTTCCCAACGTCCGATACGGAACTGGGTATACCAACGCTGATCCAGGGTCTTGGTGCTGATCTCTCCGCTGACTGAAGTCGCTCCCGCTTCCCCTCGTCTCGGCTGATCGATCAGGAATACGCTGTGTCCGTTCCTCAGGAAAATATCAGACCATCCCTCGCGTCCGTCCGGCGTGGTCATCCATCCCATACGCGACTGTCCGTAGCCGTGGAGAAATACCATGGGCAGCCCGGTCTCCTCTTCAGGGATCTGATAGAGCACATTGGCGTGATCCACATGTGCGGTCTGTCCCGCTCCCGTTTCCTCCCACTGGTTGGAAGGATCAAATGTTCCTTCTGAGGTCAGCGTGATCCCTCCCGCTGAAAAGATTCCCTGGTCAGCAATAGCAATCGGTTCCTCTCCTTCTGCCGCGTAACTCGTATAACCGCTTGTGAGCATCATCGTACCTGCAGCCAGAATCGCGGCAAGCCTGAGAACTTTTTTGTTTCTCATATGCTTTCTCCTCCATATTCTTCATCTCATTCCGTCAATGGTAAAGTACTGCAGCTGTCGTACCTTTCATCTGGCCTCATTATATAGAAAACGGAACTTCCCCAGAAGTCCCGTTTCGTTATTCTGTATTTACCTGCAGGTTTACAGTCGACTCGCCCTGTTTCCCAGGCCTTAAAAATATTTCTTCAGATACGCAATGCTTTTTTCCGCGATCTCTTCATAGTCATATTGATATACATCCAGGGAGGCACAGCCATGAAAGCCTGTTTCATGCAGTTTATCCGCATATGCTTTCAGATCCATATCTCCTTCATATGGAACCAGATGGTTATGGACGCCCGCCGCCATATTTTCCAGATGGGCATGCACGATGTACGGGCCGAGTTTTTCTATGGCTTTTAGAGGTTCTTCCTCTTCCAGGAAAAAATGACCGATGTCCGCATTCACGCCTATGCTGCTCTGCCCCGCCTCCTCCATGGCCTGCAGGAGAAGATCCGCATTATGGATCACAAACCCCGGTTCGTACTCCACCGCCAGCCGGATCTGATATGCTTCCGCTTCCTGCCCAAGCTCCTTCATACAGTCGATCTGCTTTTCCCACTGCTGCCGGAACGGCTCTTCCTGCCTTCTGTGCGCGCCATTGATAATCACCACTTCGGCTCCCATCTCATGCGCTATCCGGATCGCATCCTTCACATTCTGCATGCGCTCCCTGCTTTCTGTATAATCCAGATGCGCGCCCACGGAATAGGTCTGTACGCCCTTTTCCTTCAGGAATTCCCTGATCTTTTGCCCGAATCCGGGCTGAAAAAATTCTTTCTTCGGCTGAAAATCAGAATCATACAGGTTGATTTCCACGCCGTCAAACCCGCATGCGAGAATCCTCGCAATCGCCTCCTCATAGCTTTCGGCGTCTCGAATCATCTGCGTCCTTCCCAGTATATACATGTATGTATCCCTCCTGTCCGCCCAGACGTATGCGCTGTGATGCTCTTTTTATAGCTTATACTCCCTACGGACAGAATAGCATATGTCTGGTCCAAGGACAATGTTCTTCAAAGCGATTGGCCGGTTTGTTCTCCTTTTCTTTTAATGCACCTCCTCCCTCAGATTCACCTGTTCTGTATCAAACCTCACGCAGGTAAATCCTTCCTCCCCTGTCCGCTCAAACACACCGTCCACTGTCAGACTCGCCTTATCCAAATATTCGTCAAACCCCTTCGTCAGTTCCTCCACATAGGACAATTTGTATTTCTCATCTCCCTGCCGCAGGAATTTTCCATCTGTCCATTCATAACGGGTATAACTGCCGCCCTCTATCAGGAACAGGAATTCCGCATTCCCGGATCGGTAGTAAATATTTCCTTCCGCATCCCTGGCTCTGGATATTGTCCTCACTACGCCATCGTCGCTTCCCCAGCCGCTCCCGTCTTCAATTCTTCTTCCAGTCCTGTTTCCACGCCGCTTTCCGTCTGGTTTTCTTCCCTCCCCTGTTCTCTTCCTTCCGTCCGGGAACATCCCATCAGCGCCACTGAAAGGATCAGTCCCGCCAACATAATCCGCTTGTAATTCCTCATAACCTTATCCCCTTCTCTTAAATGTTAATTTTGTGTTTTCCACTGTGTTAAGCCTGGAGACTATTTCCCGCTCCGGCGCAGCGTCCGCAGGACGCGCAGCCCCCATGGGATTTTGCCCAGAGACGTTCAGCCACAGGTGCCCACCTCTCCGCTGTTTCCACACATTTATCCGAAAATCCCTTCGCGCTCTCCAGGTTCTGATAATCCGTGCTCTTCGCATGGCTCTTTTCCACGATCTCCGTCAGCCGTCCGGGATTGTCCAGAACAGGACAGGGCCGAAGCATGTTCTCATTCCAGGGCTGATTGTCATGGTATCCCATGAACAGCGGAGAACAGTACGCTTCCAGAAGGGTCTTTTCCCGGATATTGGAATCCGAATAATGGATGAACGCGCACGGCTCAATATCCCCGTTTGCGTTGATATGGCAGTAACTCCTGCCCCCGGCAATGCAGCCTCCCACATATTCTCCGTCATTCCAGAAGTCCACTGTAAAAATCGGCTTCGTCTTCCGGTATTCCCGAATTTTGTGGTACATCATCTCTCTCTGTTCCGCCGTCGCCATCAGCTCCGTCACGGCCCCTTTTCCCACCGGCATATAGGTGAAAAACCAGGCAAATTTCGCTCCCATTTCAATCATCTGATCAAAATAGGCCTCGCTTCCGATCACCTCCGCATTTGCCGATGTATAACAGCAGGAGATGCCGAAGGGCAGCTTCCTTTCCTTCAATATGTTCATGGCGCGGATGATCTTCTGATAGGTTCCATCTCCCCTGCGGGAATCGGTGGCCTCTTCAAATCCCTCTATGCTGATAGCCGGCACGAAATTCTTCACCCGGAGCATTTCTTCCGCAAACGCTTCATCAATCAGCGTTCCGTTTGTGAACGTGGAGAATACGCAGTCCGGATGCTCCTCGCACAGACGGATGATATCGTTCTTTCTCACCAGAGGTTCTCCGCCGGTGAACAGATAAACATAGGTTCCCAGCTCCACCCCCTGCTTCACGATACTGTCCATTTCTTCATAGGTCAGGTTCATATGGTTTCCATACTCCGCCGCCCAGCATCCCGTACACTTCAGGTTACAGGCACTGGTGGGATCCAAAAGAATCGCCCATGGAATATTGCAGTTATATTTCTCCCTGTTCTCTTTTTGTCTCTGATAGCCGAGCAGGCATCCGTTGATGATAAAATTTTCAAAAATCCGGTTTCGCACTCCCGGATCGATATCCGTCCACAGGCTCATCACCAGCTGATGCCAGTTATTATCCTGCTCCATAACCACGTTGCGGATGATATCCCGCTGGGTCTTGAGCGTATCCTTCCAATCGAAGCGGTCAAACCAATCCAGAAGCTTGGGAAGATTTTTCTCCGGATCCTTATCCAGATAAGAAAGCGCCTGTTTCACTGCGAATGCCTCTACGTTTTGTACGATTGCCATAACTTTTGTTTCCTTTCTCTTTGGTTCTCTGTGTTTTGATTTTCTCTTCTGTTTGCTTCTGACGTAACTTTACCTGGCAATCTTTTGGATTCTGTTAGCGTATTGTTTCTGTACTATTAATTTGTAGC
>ENA-ORMO01001193-ORMO01001193.1-human-gut-metagenome-genome-assembly--contig:-NODE-1193-length-30068-cov-9.206844_pt1 | contig 30068 bp, 28 predicted proteins | sample MGYA00242106_ERZ509001 | MGnify/ENA primary metagenome ERZ509001 (study PRJEB26280, sample SAMEA2338736) | human gut metagenome | biome: human gut; feature: human-associated habitat; material: faeces...
GTTCCCGCAGGCCGATGCCGCCGAGCACGTACAGGGCTCCGTCTGTTGCGCCGGGATAGTCTTGTTTCTTGCAAAATATCTTCATGATTTTGAAGAAAAGAATGCAAGTGCAGAAGAAATTTATCATCTTGCTGTTTTGAGATTGAAAGCTTATACAGATGAAATACACAAAAAACAGATTTATGATAAAAATCTTCTGACAGGTATTGTAAATGGAGAAAGCTCGGTGGTATATACCTATCTTTATCTGTTTAAACTTACAGGAAAAAGAGTGTGGATGATTTATGCGGAAAAGCATTTCAGCATTATTGAGAGGGTATGGAAAGAAGATTCACAACTGGATTATCTGAGCGGAAATGCCGGAGCTATTGTAGTGGCAGTGATGTTATATAAAGAAACCGGAAATCTGAAATATTATGAAATAGCGGCAGATATGGAAAAAGATTTGTGGAAGAAAGGACAGGAAACCGGAAATGGATACGGATGGAGATTAAAAGGAACAGACGGACCGCTGGCTGGAATGTCTCATGGCAACAGTGGATTTATGATGGCTTATGCAATGTTGTATGAATGTGATCATAAAGTGGAATATGCTGATAAAATACAGCTTTTGCTGAGATATGAGGATTCTCTGTACTCAGAGAAAGCCGGAAACTGGAAGGATTTACGAGAGAGTTCAGGGGAAAGCTTCATGAATGCATGGTGCCATGGGGCGCCGGGAATCCTGCTTTCACGAATGAAACTGGAGGAGCTGTTTCCTGAGGATATGCAGATTAAAAAAGACAGGTTAAATGCTGCAGACTCTTTGTTTTATGGGGAACAAGATGGAAGAATAAGATTCATGTCTATCAAAATACATTTAATGCCATAATTACAAAAATTCCTCCATCTTGTGATATATTAACATTAACGGTTAAATATCACGGAATGGAGGAATTTTTATGAATAGAAAAGAGTTCATAGCGGTTGTTATTTCAGCAGCACTTGGTTTATCCGGTGCTCCGGTTTATGCATCAGAATCTGCAGCATTTTCTGATGGGGAAGTACAGGAATATGGAGCAGAAGAAGAAAAACAGGAATTCCAGACAGATAGTCAGGATCCTGAAACTGATACATTTCAGGATGAAGTGGAATCAGATGCAGATACAGACGGATTTGTGGATGAGGCAACAGAAGCATCCTCAGGTGCAGCGGAATCGGATGCGAATGGATTTACATATGAATATCTTAAAGAGTCTGATACATACCGCCTGACAAAGGGAACAGATACAGAGAATGTCATAATACCTTATGAGTATAATGGAAAAGTAGTCTCAGAGGTTGGAGAGAGAGCTTTTTACGGATGCGTAAACATAAAGACTGTGAAAGCAGAAGAGGGAGCTGACAGAAGGAAAAATCGTATCCGCATTGATAAATCTGCTTTTGAGAACTGTGAAAATCTCAGAAAAGTTTCTTTTGATCAGGGAGCGAAGCTGGAAAGCAGGGCATTTTATAATTGTCCGAAGCTGTGGGAGTATACAGGGGTTTCCTACTATGATTCTTTTGACACAGAAATAGAACAGGATTCTTTTGACGCGGATACAAAGGTAATATTCAGAGCAGGAGATAATGGAATTCCGGAGTCTGTTAAGGCTTTTGCAGACAAGAACAGGGTATTTATGGAAATTACGGATAATGATGATTATGTTCTGACAGATAAAGACGGTACTTCTTATTATGATGACTGGAGTGAAGGAGATTCCAGAACATTCTGTGTAGATTGTGATGATACAATGGCATCGGTAAGAGTGTGGTCTGCTGTGGAAGTGATTGGACGGAAAGCCTTTTATGGATGCTCAAATGTAAAAAAAGTGCTCATTGAGAGGAAGACTTCAACGATTGAGTCAAAAGCTTTTGCAAAGTGCAAAAATATGAGTATTATTATGCCTTCCGGTATAACAGCAATCAGTGACGATGCTTTTGATGGTGCCTCTGGCATTACTATTTACGCGGATAAGGGCTCTTATGCGGAAAAATATGCAAAGAAACATAATCTGACCTGTAAGACAACACCAGCACCGACAGCAGTACCGGTACCGAAACTGAAAGTATCTTATGATGCAAAAAATGGTAATGCTACATTAAACTGGACACCGGTAGAATATACTTTTCGATATTATATTTACAGATATGATACAGCCACAAAAAAATATAAATGTGTAAGCAAAGTTGACCAGAACACTACGTCATATAAGCTTGAGAGTCCTGCAGGGAGAACAGTGAAATACAAAGTCCGGGTAAGAACATTAGCCGGAATATATACAGACCAGTACAGTAAGAAGAGTAATACAGTGACTGTCCAGGGACGACCGGGGAATGTAAGTGATGTTTCTAAAAAGAAGAAGGGGAAAAACCTTACGTTTAAGTGGACAAAGGCAAAAGGCGCACAGGGATATATTCTGTACAGATATGATGAAAATGCCCGGAAGTACAGAAAAATCAAAACTATAAAAAATGGAAATGTTACATCTTATACAGATAAAACCGGAAAATTAAATAAGAATGAAAATTATTATGTGAGAGCATACTGTACAACTAAAGATGGTACCAGATTATATGGATGGTACTGGGCGTAATAATTTCAGGCGGTGATAAAATAAAAAAAGCTGCCTGGGGTTGATTTTATATCAGGCAAAAGGTCCCTGACAGAAATGAAAGAAAGTTTCATAGGTAAAAATAAAGATTCGAGGTCAGATGATGTATGTTTAGTCCCACTTTTATATTTTCGTCATCAGCTTAATGTAAAATAATAACGGGTAAAGAAGATATAAGATGTTCTGGTACATACAATTAAGAAGAAAGGGGCATGTGCTGTGCATAGTCAAAATGATGAACCGCCTGAGATGATCAGGCGGTTTTGGAATATCTGGATTTTTTATGAATATTTTATTTTTAATTACAGGTGTAATATGTTACAATAAATATAACCATTAAGACTACCAGGCAGGTCAGAATTTGACCTGCCTGTAAATGAATGCGGAAATAAATCGGGGTCAAAAGAATCGTTAATAATTGTAACAAAATAAAATTACCGGTGTAGCAAAAATAAAATTACAGGGGAAATGCGGATGAGTGAGATGACAGATGCATATGTAAAACTGGATAAGGTTTCCAAGATATATGGAACAAAGGAAGTAAAGATCGTTGCAGTGGATGAGATCAGCTTTGAGATTGCCAAGGGAGAGTTCGTAGTGATTGTTGGTCCCAGCGGTGCGGGCAAGACGACAGTGCTGAACATTCTTGGGGGTATGGATCAGGCTACCAGTGGAGAGGTTCTGGTGGATGGCAGGAATATTGCCAGATATAACAGTAAGCAGCTTACCGGCTATCGGAGAAATGATATTGGATTTGTATTCCAGTTCTATAATCTGGTGCCTAATCTTACAGCGCTGGAGAATGTAGAACTGGCATTGCAGATCTGTAAAAATCCGCTGGATGCCAGGGAGGTTCTGGAGGAAGTGGGACTGAAGGACAGACTGACCAATTTCCCGGCACAGCTTTCCGGTGGTGAGCAGCAGAGAGTTTCCATTGCCAGGGCACTGGCGAAGAATCCCAAGCTGCTGCTGTGTGATGAGCCTACAGGTGCACTGGACTACCAGACTGGTAAGGCAATCCTGAAGCTTTTACAGGATATGTGCAGGGAGCGTGGAATGACAGTAATCGTCATTACCCATAACTCGGCGCTGACACCTATGGCAGACCGTGTGATCAAGATCAAGAACGGCAAGGTTTCCAGGATGACGATGAATGACCATCCTACACCGATTGAGGAGATAGAATGGTAGGTGATGAGTATGAAAGCAATGCATAAAGATTTCTGGATGGAGGTACGCAAAAGTAAGGCCAGATTTATTTCCATATTTATGATCGTTGCTCTGGGAGTTGCGTTTTTCTCCGGGATACAGGCCTCGTCACCGGATATGCGCTTCTCGGGTGATGCCTATTATGATGAAACCAATCTTATGGATATCAAAGTAGTGGGAACTCTGGGACTGACGGAGGATGATGTAGCTGCCATCAGGAAGGTGGACGGAGTAGAGAATGCAGAGGGCGCCTATGGTACAGATGTAATGTGTGGAGAGGGCGAGAAGCAGAAAGTACTTCATGTGGAAGCTGTGGATCAAACCATGAACCGGATCTCAGTGACAGAGGGAAAAGCTCCGGAAAAAAGCGGAGAGATTTTCCTCGACTGTATTTTTGCTGAGAGCAATGGATATAAGGTGGGTGATCAGATTACCCTGAAAGAGGGCGGAGACAGCGAACTGCTGAAAAAGACAGATTACACAGTTGTAGGTTTAGGAGAGAGTCCTCTCTACATATCCTATAATCGCGGAAATTCCACTCTGGGTTCCGGTGAGGTTAATGGATTTGCCTATGTGCTCCCTGAGGATTTTGATCAGGAGGTTTATACACAGATCTATGTGCAGGCTCATGGGGCACAGGATCTGATCAGCTATACAGATGCTTATGATTCCCTGATAGAGAGAGTGCAAGAGCAGGTGGAGGGGATTGAGGCAGAACGGTGTCAGGTCAGATATGATGAGATCGTAGAGGAAGCTAATGAGAAGCTTGCAGATGCCAGACAGGAACTTGAAGACGGCAAGAAGGAGGCTGATGAGAAGCTTGCAGATGCCAGACAGGAACTGGAGGACGGTGAAAAGAAGTTAAAAGATGGCAAGAAGGAATATAAGGATGGCAAGAAAAAGCTTGCAGACGCAAAAAAGGAACTGGAGGACGGAAAAGCCCGGCTTGCAGATGCAAAGAAGGAGTTAGAGGACGGCAGATCCCAGCTTGCCAGTGCGAAAGAGCAGATTGCCAGTGGCAGAGCACAGATCGCATCTGCAAAGGAACAGCTGAATGCCGGATGGGCGGAGGTTTCCGAAAACCAGGCAAAGCTTGATGATGGAAAGGCTCAGCTTGAGGATGGCAAGAACCAGTTAAGTGCCGGTGAGAAGAAGCTTGCAGATGCAAAGACGCAGCTTACCCAGAGTCAGCAGGAGCTTGACAATGGCAAGGCGCAGATCCAGTCAGGCAGAGAGCAGATTGCAGCAACCAGACAGGACTTAAATGCCAAAAAGGAAAGCTGCAATCAGGGACTTGCGCAGATTGAGCAGCAGGAGGCCGGACTTGCAGAAGGAGAGGCTCAGCTTGAGAGTGCCAGAAGTCAGCTTGCAGCATTGCAGGCACAGTATGAGCAGGCACAAGCTTCAGGCACATATTCCGAGGAAGACCTGGCGGCTCTGGCAGCACAGGTTTCCGCTTATCAGGAGCAGGTGGACAGTCAGGCAGCCCAGCTGGAAGCATCCAGAAACCAGATCGCAGCAGCAAGAAGTGAACTGGAGAGTGGTTTAAGCCAGGTGGAGAGCGGACTGGCCCAGCTTGATGCAAAGGAAGCAGAATTGAACCAGCAGGAGGCCGCATTTCCCGATGCCCAGGCAAAGATTGATGCAGGATGGAAAGAGGTGAAGGTTCAGGAGAAGAAGCTGGAACCAGCCAGAAAAGAGATTCAGGAAAAAGAAGCTCAGCTTGAGTCAGCACAGGAACAGATCGATGCTGCAAAAGCAAAACTAAATTCCAGCCAGGCTCAGTTAGAGGAGAAGGAGGCAGAACTTGCTTCGGGAGAAGCACAGATCCGGGAGAATGAAGGGAAGCTTGCTTCCGGCGAGAAAGAGATTGCCGACAATGAACAGAAGCTGAGGGGTGGAGAGAAGGAAATCTCAGAGAACGAACAGAAGCTGAAGGATTCCAGAAAGGACATCAAAAAAGCTGAGAAGGATCTGGAAGAAGGTAAAAAAGAATACGAAGACGGCAAGAGGGATGCAGAGAAAGAAATCGCAGACGGTGAGAAGAAGATTCAGGATGCCCAGGATGAGATCGATGATATCAGTATGCCGGAATGGATGGTAACGGACCGCAATGATCTGCCGGAATATTCAGATTATGGGGATAATGCAGACAGAATGAGAAGTATCGGACAGGTTTTCCCTGTTATCTTTTTCCTGGTGGCTGCACTGGTAAGTCTGACTACCATGACACGAATGGTGGAAGAACAGAGAACCCAGATCGGTACAATGAAGGCTCTGGGATACGGCAAGTATGCGATTGCATCCAAATATCTGCTGTATGCCTTTCTTGCTACTGTGGGAGGCAGTATTCTGGGAATTCTGATTGGAGAGAAGATCCTGCCTTTGGTTATTATTAACGGGTATGGCATTATGTACAAGGGCATGATGAACAATATACAGATCCGTTATGAGTTTAAATTTGCAATGATAGCAGCAGGTGCGGCAACTGTGTGTACCGTCGGAGCCACCATTTTCTCCTGTTACAGGGCACTGGCGGAAACTCCGGCATCACTGATGCGTCCTCCTGCTCCCAAAGAGGGTAAGAGAATCCTGCTGGAACGGATCCCGCTTTTCTGGAAGCATCTGAATTTTACATGGAAATCTACACTGAGAAATCTTTTCCGATATAAAAAACGTTTCTTTATGACGATTTTCGGTATTTCGGGAAGTATGGCGCTGATGCTGGTAGGTTTTGGACTCAGGGATTCCATTATGGATATTGCCAGACGGCAGTATCAGGAGCTTCAGCATTATACAGGAACGATCATTGATGATGAGGATGCAACGGATAAGGAGAGACAGGAGCTGGATGAATTTTTGAAGAATGACAGCCAGATCGAGAGATATACCCATGTGCAGTTTACCAAGATGAGTGTTCCCAGAAATAAATCCAATATCAGCGTATATGTGTATGTGCCTGAGAATCTTGAGACCTTTAATAAGGATGTAACACTTCAGGACAGAAAGACAAAAGAGAAATATAAGCTGACAGATGCAGGTACAGTGATCAGTGAGAAGACGGCAACCCTGACAGGACTGAAGGTCGGGGATACCATGACCATCACAAAGGATGGGAAAAATTATGAGACAAAGATCGCAGCAGTGACAGAGAATTACATGGGACATTATATTTATATGACAGGAAATGTCTATGAACAGACCTTCGGGGAAAAGCCGAACTATTCTGCAACTGTGTTCACGGTAAAAGAGGAGTACAAAGAATCAGAATCTGAGGTGGGAAATGAAATCCTGAAGCATCCGGCTGCGTTAAGTATCAGCTATACCAGCAGTCTGGAGGCTCAGCTTCACAGAATGCTTGGAGCATTGGATACGGTAATCATAGTGCTGATCATTTCTGCGGGAATGCTTGCTTTCGTGGTTCTGTATAATCTGAACAATGTCAACATCACGGAACGCCAGAGAGAACTGGCAACCCTGAAGGTGCTGGGATTCTATGATACTGAAGTTTCTGCCTATGTATACAGGGAGAATGTTATTCTTACCTTCATAGGCGTGCTGGCAGGGGCTGTATTCGGAATCTTTTTGCACAGGTATATTATCCGTACTGTGGAAGTGGATGCAGTTATGTTTGGAAGAAATATCAATCCTGTCAGTTTCCTGTACTGTGGACTGCTGACAATTGGATTCTCCATGATCGTAAATCTGTTTATGCATCAGAAATTAAAGAAGATTGACATGGTAGAATCCCTGAAAAGTGTGGAATAAACGATTTGTCGCTTTATTGCGAAAAAGAAGAAATTGTTTTTCTGTGGTTTTTAAATATGTAGTCAAACGGATAGAATGGATAAGAGGAAGAAAGGGGAATATTATCATGGGAACAGCAAATCAGATAGAGCAGGAATTAATGAACTATATATCCGATCATAAAATCAGGAACACGCATTCACATCATCTGCCGGAACAGGCGATGGTGGATTTTGATCTGGATAAGCTGATAAATAATACGTATTTACAATGGCAGCAGGTAACTCCGGGGACAACAGCAGAAAGCAGGAATGCATATCTGGAAAAAACACGATATAAATCTTATTTTGTCTGGCTTCAAAAGGCAATCGGGGAGTTGTATGGAATATCGGAGCCGATCACAGCTCAGAACTGGGATCAGATTTCAGATCAGATCAGAAAAGCGCATCAAAGTCCCGACTTTTACATGGATGTGCTGAAAAATAAGTGTAAGTATCAAAAAGTAATCGTAGATACCTACTGGAATCCGGGCTCTGACAATGGAAGACCGGAACTGTTTACGCCTGCTTTTCGACTGGATCTGTTCTTTTTGGGCTATAAAAAAGGACTTCGCAATCATGACGGTGTATCACTGGAAGAGAACTTCGGTGAGCTGCCGGACAATTTACAGGATTATGTGGAGTGGGTCAGAAAGTGGATCATACAAAAAAAGAGTGAGGGCTGTGTGGCCTTAAAAATAGCGATGGCCTATGAGCGTAGTCTTCATTTTGAAAAAGTGACGCGGGAGCAGGCTGAAAGGGTATTCCGTTTACAAGAGTCGGATATAACCCAGGAAGATATCAGATGTTTTCAGGACTATTTGTTCTGGAAAATATGTGAAATTGCGGCGGAAGTGTCACTTCCATTACAATGTCACACAGGAATGGGGCAAGTTATAGATACGAATATACTGCAGTTGAACAATGTGATAAAAAATAATCCGGAAACGAAATTTGTGCTACTGCATTGTGGCTTTCCATGGGTGGATGATCTTTTTTCCATAGTAGACGGATATCCGAATCTATATCCGGATCTGACATGGCTTCCAATCTTATCCTACACCGCATCAAAACGTGTAATGCATCAGTTGATCGAGATGTCCCAGATTGATAAAATCTGCTGGGGATGTGATACGTGGACAGTAGAGGAAAGTTATGGCTCCCTTCTTGCATTCCGTTTTTCACTGTGTAGTGTTCTGAGAGAAAAAATAGAGGACGGATATCTTTCCGTAAATAATGCAAAGGATATTATTGATAAAATTTTGTTCGACAATGCGGGAAAAATATACGTATGACACCAGATAAATTTGTGAAATCCGGAGAAACGTTCTTGACAAGAAAGCCTTTTTTCATTATAGTAGAATCCAGAAAAAGGCTGTGAAAAAGAGGAGTAGGCGGTAATGCCCCACAGAGAGGGAAGCTTATAAGCTGGAAGGTTTCCCGGGAACAGAAGCGCTGAAGGTAGCTTTGGAGCCGGGAGGCTGAAGTGAGTGGTATGATAATACTGAGATTCATATACGCGCATGGTAGGCTTTCACGTATCCCGCGTTAAGGGAATGAGAGATATAAACTAAGGTGGTACCGCGATCTATGTCGCCCTTTGCACGTATAATGCGTGCAGAGGGCTTTTTTAATCGAACAGGCTTATTTAATAATGATAGAGCCGTGGGCTGCTTTACAGCGGAGTGATCCGCAGATACTTTTATTACAGATATAGAATATCAGGAGGACATTATGAGCAAAGAACTTGCAAAAACTTACGATCCTAAGGGAATCGAAGAGCGTCTTTACACAAAATGGATGGACAATGGATATTTCCATGCAAAAGTAAATCCGGACAAGAAACCGTTTACCATTGTTATGCCGCCGCCAAACGTAACCGGCCAGCTTCACATGGGACATGCGCTGGATGAAACCATGCAGGACATCCTGATCCGTTTCAAGAGAATGCAGGGCTATGAAGCATTATGGCAGCCGGGAACTGACCATGCAGCTATCGCTACAGAGGTTAAGGTTATCGACAAGCTGAAAAAAGAAGGTATCGACAAACACGATATCGGCCGTGAGGAATTCTTAAAACATGCGTGGGCATGGAAAGAGGAGTACGGCGGAAAGATCATCAATCAGTTAAAGAAACTGGGGGCTTCCGCAGACTGGGAGAGAGAACGTTTCACAATGGATGAGGGATGTTCCAAGGCAGTACAGGAAGTATTTATCAAATTATATGAAAAAGGCTATATCTACAAAGGTTCCAGAATCATCAACTGGTGTCCTGTATGCCAGACTTCCATCTCCGATGCAGAGGTTGAGCATGAGGATCAGGACGGATTTTTCTGGCACATTAATTACCCGATCGTAGGGGAAGAGGGACGTTTCGTAGAGATTGCAACTACACGTCCGGAAACCCTGCTGGGTGATACTGCTGTTGCCGTAAATCCGGAAGATGAGCGCTACAAGGATCTCATCGGCAAGATGCTGAAGCTTCCTCTCACAGACAGAGAGATCCCGGTGATCGCTGATGAATATGTAGACAAAGAATTCGGAACAGGATGTGTAAAGATCACACCTGCTCATGACCCTAATGACTTTGAGGTTGGACGCCGTCACAATCTGGAAGAGATCAATATCATGAATGACGATGCGACCATCAACGAGCTTGGCGGAAAATACGCTGGTATGGACCGTTACGAAGCACGTAAGGCAATGGTAGCAGATCTGGAAGAACTTGGACTTCTGGTAAAAGTAGTTCCTCACAACCACAGCGTTGGAACTCATGACCGCTGCGGCACAACCGTAGAGCCTATGATCAAGCCACAGTGGTTTGTAAAGATGGACGAGATGGCAAAGGCTGCGATCAAAGCTCTGGATGACGGAGATCTGAAATTCGTTCCGTCCCGTTTTGACAAGACGTATCTTCACTGGCTTGAGAATATCCGCGACTGGTGTATTTCCAGACAGTTATGGTGGGGACACAGAATCCCGGCTTATTACTGTGATGAGTGCGGTGAAGTAGTTGTTGCAAGAGAAATGCCTGAGAAATGCCCGAAATGCGGATGCACACATCTTCATCAGGATGAGGATACACTGGATACCTGGTTCAGTTCTGCATTATGGCCATTCTCCACACTTGGCTGGCCGGAGAAAACACCGGAACTGGAATATTTCTATCCGACAGATGTACTTGTTACAGGATATGACATTATCTTCTTCTGGGTTATCCGTATGGTATTCTCTGCTCTGGAGCAGACTGATCAGGTTCCGTTCCATCATGTACTGATCCATGGTCTGGTACGTGACTCCCAGGGACGTAAGATGAGTAAGTCTCTTGGAAACGGTATCGATCCTCTGGAAGTTATTGATAAATACGGCGCAGATGCTCTTCGTCTTACTCTGATGACAGGTAATGCACCTGGAAATGATATGCGTTTCTACTGGGAAAAGGTAGAAGCAAGCCGTAACTTCGCAAACAAGATCTGGAATGCTTCCCGTTTCATCATGATGAACCTGGAAGGCAAGACAGTGACAGAGCCGGAGAACTTAAATGATCTCTGTGCAGAGGATAAATGGATTCTGTCTCACTTAAATACAGTGATCCGCGAAGCTACAGAGAACATGGAAAAATATGAACTTGGTATTGCAGTACAGAAGGTTTATGACTTCCTGTGGGATGAACTCTGCGACTGGTATATTGAGATGGCTAAGGTTCGTCTGTGGAAGGCGGAGGAAGATCCGAAGGCTGCAAATGATGCACTCTGGACATTAAGAACAGCGCTGACAGAAGGCCTGAAGCTTCTTCATCCGTATATGCCGTTTATCACAGAGGAAATCTACTGCACACTTCTTCCTGAAGAAGAGTCTATTATGATCTCCGAATGGCCTGTATACAGAGAAGAGAGAAACTTCCCGGATGCTGAGAAAGCAATCGAGGGCTTCAAAGAGGTTGTAAGAGGTATCCGTAATACCAGAACAGAGATGAATGTTCCGAATAACCGCAAGACAAGCCTGCATATTGTGGCAAAGGATGCTGAAACAGCAGCAATGTATGAGAACAGCAAGAAATCCTTTGTAAATCTTGCATTTGCAAAAGAGATTCTGGTACAGACAGACAAGAACGGAATCAGTGAAGATGCAGTTTCAGTAGTTGTTTCCAATGCGGTTGTATATATGCCGTTGGAAGACCTGATCGACAAAGATAAAGAGATTGAACGTCTTACAAAAGAAACAGAACGTCTCACAAAAGAGATCGCAAGATGTGAAGGTATGCTGAATAATCCGAACTTCGTAAACAAGGCACCTGCTGCCAAGGTGGATGCGGAGAAAGACAAACTTGCGAAATATAAAGAAATGATGGATAAGGTTAAAGGACAGTTAGAACAGCTTAAGAAATAAGGGAGTGTTTAGATGAAATTGTATAAGATTTGTAACAAAATCTCCCTTTTACTCCATGTACTTGCCAGCGCAGCGGGATATTTTGTTATGGAGGCAATCTGCCGTCACTCGTTTATAGAAGCCTGGAATTATATGATACAGAGACCTCTGGTTTTTGCATATAATGCGGCATTCATTTTTACCTCGTCACTAATTGTTTATCTGTTTCACAGGAGAGTATTCTGGAGAGTACTGGTTACGTTGTTCTGGCTGATACTGGCCATTATTAACGGTGTTCTCCTGCTGAACCGTGTTACACCTTTTACCGGACCGGATCTGCATCTGATCACAGATGCAATGAAGATTGCCAACAAATATCTGCCTGTTGCAGGCGTTGTGGCAGTCTGCATCCTGTTTGGGATTCTTGTTATTTTACTGCTGATGCTGCTTATTAAAGGACCGAAGTATCAGAAAAAGATTAAATATCGCTACGATATTCCTCTGATCCTGCTGGCTGTTGCTCTTTTTGCAGGAAGTACACAACTGGCACTGGAGAAGAGGGTGCTTTCCAATTACTTTGGAAATATTGCTTTTGCATATGAGGATTATGGATATCCTTACTGTCTGGCAACTACGATTTTCAATACGGGAATCAGTTGTCCGAGAGATTATTCTGAGAAAGAAATCAAAAGAATTGAGAAGACGGAAAAGAATCTTCCGGAAACGCAGGAAGAAAAGCGGCCGAATATTCTGTTTTTGCAGTTAGAATCATTCTTTGATCCTACGCTGGTTAATTACCTGGATATTTCAGAAGACCCGATTCCGACCTTCCGTAAGCTGATGAAGGAATATTCTTCAGGATATTATAAGGTTCCGTCTGTCGGTGCAGGTACTGCCAATACGGAATTTGAATCCATTACAGGAATGAGTATGCATTATTTTGGACCTGGGGAATATCCTTATAAGAGTATTCTTAGAGAGACTACATGTGAGAGTGCACCTTATGTACTGAAGAATCTGGGTTATACCACCCATGCAGTTCATAATAATGAGGCAAATTTCTATGGAAGAAGATCTATTTTCCCGAATCTCGGATTTGATACTTTTACTTCCGAAGAGTACATGGCAAGAGAGAACGAGAAGAATCCAAATGGCTGGGTAAAGGATGAGGTTCTGACAGATGAAATCCTGAAATGTCTGGACTCCACTGAGGGACCGGATTATGTATATACTATTTCTGTACAGGGACATGGTGCGTATCCGGATGAGCAGATTCTGGAAGATCCTGAGATCACAGTTTCCGGTGCACCGACTGAGGAAGAGAACAATAAATGGGAATATTACGTAAATGAGATCCATGAGATGGATAATTTTGTCAAAGAGCTGACAGACAAGCTTGCAGATTATCCTGAGGATGTGGTTCTTGTTATGTACGGTGACCACCTTCCGACTATGGGATTGACTGTGGAGGACCTGAAGAACAAGTATCTGTTCCAGACAGAATATGTGATGTGGGATAACTTCGGACTTAAGAAAAAGAAGGAAAATCTTGCAGCATATCAGATGGCGGCAGAGGTTATGGATCGTGTGGGAATCCATAAGGGAACCGTTTTCCGCTATCATCAGGCAAGAAGAAATACCAGAAATTATCAGGTGGATTTGGAAACCCTGCAGTATGACCTCCTTTATGGAAAGAGATATTCCTACGGGGAAAGCGGCGAAAGTCCTTATCTGCGTACCAGAATGCGTATGGGAATCTATGATGTGACTCTGGATTCCATTCAATGTATCTCTGAGGCAGATCATACATATTACATTAAGGGAACGGAATTTACGCCGTCCAGTGAAATCAAGCTGAACGGAGAATGGTATGATACGGTCTATATCAATCCGACTACACTGATGATCACAGGTACGGAGCTGAATGATTTCGACAGGCTGGCGGTGATCCAGCGAAGCAACAGTTCGACGCGAAAACCGCTGAGCAAGAGCTATGACCGGTCCTGCTATGCACTTTATTCAAATAATAAATGGAAATTAACAGAAAGTGCTGGTACGAATGAGAATTAATCCATAATTTTGTCGGATAAAATATTACGATTGGTACTGGACATCTTCCACCACTATTATATAATGTTAGAGTAACTAAATACATTATAGATAAGTGGTGGAATTTTTTTATGAATTACGAAGAAGCAGTTGCTTATATTGATGAAACTCCGAAATTTACAAAGAAGAACAGTCTGGATCACACAAAGGAATGTCTGAGAAGACTTGGCAATCCTCAGGATAAATTTAAGGTGATCCATGTGGCAGGAACCAATGGAAAGGGAAGTACATGTGCGTTTCTGACATCTGTTCTGAGAGAGGCAGGATATTCCTGCGGATTATTTACTTCTCCTCATCTGGTGGAGATCAATGAACGCTTCCAGATCAATGAGGTGAATATTGATAATGATACTTTTCTGAAAGCTTTTGAGAAAGTAAAGGTACTTGCGGATGAACTGGTTGCAGAGGGCAGTTATCATCCTACTTATTTTGAGATGCTGTTTCTTATGGGAATGGTGATCTTTGCAGATGCAGGGGTGGATTATGTAACTCTGGAGACAGGTCTGGGCGGAAGGCTGGATGCGACTACTGCTGTTGAGAATCCTGTTGCCTGTGTGATCACATCGATCAGTCTGGATCATATGCAGTATCTGGGAGATACGGTTGCGAAGATCGCAGGAGAGAAAGCAGGGATCATTGTACCCGGTGTACCGGTAATCTATGACGGAAACGACCCGGATGCAGCAGAAGTGATCCGTGTCAGAGCAGAAGAACTGGGAAGTCCTGCTTATGAAGTGAAGAGATCAGATACAGAAGTGATCAGAAATACTTCGGCGGGAATTGATTTTGCATTCCGGAATGAGTATTATAAGGATATGGTTTTCTCTATTCCGTTTATTGCAAAGTATCAGGTGATGAACAGTGCACTTGCATTAAAGACGATTGAGGTTCTGCAGAATGTGATTCCTGTATCTGTGGATCAGATCCATGCGGGAATTGCCGGAACGCGTTGGCAGGGAAGAATGGAAACAGTGCTTCCGGGCGTGATCGTGGATGGTGCTCACAATGAGGACGGGGTAGAGAAATTTGTAGAGACAGCAGAACATTTTCAGAAAGAATGTCCGCTGACTTTGCTTTTCTCAGCAGTAGATGACAAAGATTATACAGATATGATACATACGATCTGCAGCAGGATCACGTTCCGTCATGTGGTAGTAACCTCTGTTGGCGGATATCGCCAGGTTCCTGCTGAGAGGTTTGCAAAGCTTTTTACAGAAGCGGGTGCTTCTTCTGTGGAAGTGGCGGAGAACGTTGAGAAAGCCTTTACCAGAGCACTGGAAGTAAAGGGGGATAACGGAATGCTCTTCTGCGTGGGTTCTCTGTATCTTGTCGGTGAGATTAAAGATGTGATCAGGAGAAATAAGAAATGATAGATTATGAAGAGGAACTGAAGAAATTTGAGCCCTGTCTGGATGTGGCAGATGCGGAGGGAGCGATTTATGACAGGGAACTGACGGATATCCTGGATATCCTTCAGGAGGTTCTCCGTGAAGCCAAAAGCGGCAGACGGGTAAAATAAGGAGATACACATGAATTGTATGAATTGTGGCGCGTTTCTGGTAGACAAGGATCTGGATTACTGCCCGAAATGTGGATGTAATGTGCTGATCCAGAAGAAGGTGGATTACCTTTCCAGGCAGTATTACAACCGGGGGCTTGAGAAAGCCAGTGTCCGTGATCTTTCAGGGGCGATTGACTGTCTGAAGCAGAGCCTTATTTATAATAAGCATAACATTCAGGCGAGAAATCTTCTTGGACTGGTATATTTTGAGACAGGAGAGGTGGTTGCCGCACTCAGTGAGTGGGTGATCAGTAAGAATCTCCAGCCCTCCAGAAATCTGGCGTCAGAATATATTAACAAGCTGCAGGCGAATTCCAATAAGCTTGAGGCAATCAATGAAACGATCAGAAAGTATAATGATGCCTTAAATCTCTGCAGGGAAGGACATGAGGATATGGCTGCGATCAGGCTGAAGAAGATTCTTATGCAGAATCCAAAGCTGATCAAAGGGTATCATCTTCTGGCGCTCGTGCAGATGAAAGAGGGAGAATATAATAAGGCAAGAAGGACGTTAAGGAAAGCGGCGCGGATTGATAAAACGAATACAACAACTCTTCGTTTCCTGAGAGAGATTGACGAACAGACCGGAGTATCCACACGTCTGGAACGCCAGAATAAAAGAAACAGGAAAGCTGTGGACAGCAGTGAGAATGATATGGCAATCCAGATTCCGCAGTATAAAGAAAAAGGAAGGATTCCTCTGTTCTTTACACTGGTTGCCGGATTTTGTGCAGGATTGCTGGCGTTTTATCTTCTGGCTGTTCCTGCAATACGTCAGGGAATCTACAGGGAAGCGAATCAGCAGATTGTGAAATACAGTGATGCAGTGTCCAGCCAGGGAGCTGAGCTGACCAAGGCACAGAGCCAGGCTCAGGAATCAGGGGACACAGTTGAGGCTGCTTCCAAACAGATAGAGGAAGAGAAGAAAAAGAGCAGCAGTTATGAAGCTCTGATCGAAGCATATGCAGCATTACAGCAGCAGAATGCAGATGAGGCTGCATTGAAGATACAGAATGTTTATGCGGATCTGCTGCCTGCGGATCTGAAGGGAATCTACAATACGATCTGTAACACTACAGGGACAACCGGGATTGAAGGAACTACAGATGCGACAGCAGCAGACGGCACGGACAGTGGTGACAGCGCAGATGGAGATGCTTCTTCGGATTCATCGGACGACGAAAGTTATGACGATGGTTCCTATGACAGCGGGGACTATGGAGACGGTTCTTATGATAACTCTGATGGTGATACGGGAGATGATGGAAATTATGATACCGGTGATTATGACGATTCCGGATACTGATACCGGTTTTTCATTCAGACGTGGCAGAAGACATAAAACAATATAAGAAGATGTAAAGATACAAAAGAGATGCATGGGAGTCATGTGTCTCTTTTTTAGCGATTCAGGTAAGTCCTCTGCGGAGGTTGCAGATATCTGCCTGGCAGAAAGTGAGGAGGGGTATGATGGAGAACAGATTTGAAATACAGGGAAATTCTCTGATAATTCATTTACCGGAGGAAGTAGATCATATGGTGACGGATGAAATACGCAGAGATTCCGATGATATCATACGGAAAAAATATATACGGACGATCACATTTGATTTTTCCGGAACAGCGTTTATGGACAGTTCAGGGATAGGACTGATCATGGGAAGATACCGGATGATGGGGATGCGCGGCGACTGTATACAGGCTACAGGAGTAAACTCTTATATTGAGAAGCTGCTGCACCTGTCCGGAGTATATAAATTTGTTGAAATCCGTGGGGAAGTCTGAAGAGAGGGGGAAGAAAACTATTATGGAAAATACCAATGAAATGAAAATTATTTTTGATAGCAGACCGGAGAATGAAGGGCTCGCGAGGGTTGCAGTGGCAGCTTTCTGCACACAGCTGAATCCGACTCTGGAGGAGGTGGCAGATCTGAAAACGGCTGTGTCAGAGGCTGTGACAAACTGTATTATTCATGCTTATGAAGGGAAAGTGCGGAAGATAGAGATTTTCTGCAGAAGGGAAGGGCAGAACTTATGGATTGATGTGATCGATAAGGGTGTGGGGATCAGAGATGTTTCAAAAGCCATGGAGCCTCTTTTTACAACAAAGCCGGAGAAAGATCGTTCAGGGATGGGGTTTACATTCATGGAAGCATTTATGGATGAGGTAACAGTAGAATCGCAGGTGGGGCATGGAACAGTTGTCCATATGAAAAAGACGATCGGGAGGTAGGAATGGATCATACTCTTGCTCTGATCATGAAATCACAACAGGGGGATAAAGAGGCAAGAGATACTGTATTTAAAGAAAACGCAGGGCTGGTATACAGCATGGCGAAAAGATTTGCCGGGCGCGGCGTGGAAATGGAAGATATCGTGCAGATAGGGAGCATTGGTCTGATTAAGGCCATAGACCGCTTTGACATTTCGTATGATGTGAAATTTTCCACTTATGCTGTTCCGATGATCATAGGTGAAATCAGGCGTTATCTGAGAGATGACGGAATGCTTAAAGTAAGCAGAAGCTTAAAAGAAAACTGTGCCAGAATTTATTCTGCAAAAGAAACACTGGAAAAAGAGCTGGGACGCGAGCCGACGCTGGAGGAAGTTGCAAAAGCAGCAGAGCTTTCCGCAGATGAAGTACTGATGTCGCTGGAAGCGGGTGCTGAAGTAGAGTCTTTGCATAAGATTATCTATCAGGGAGACGGAAATGACATTTCCCTGATGGACAGGCTTCCGGAAAAAGAGAATGGACAGGATGCAGCACTGAACAGGATTTTTCTGGATGAGATTCTGAAAAAACTGGATGTAAAAGAACGTCAGCTGATCGGCATGAGATATTTTAAGGATATGACGCAGACGGAGATTGCGGCAGAGATGGGGATTTCTCAGGTCCAGGTGTCCAGAATGGAAAAGAGGATTCTGAAGGAACTTAAAAAACAGATATAAGGAGATGGAACGGAAATAAGCCTGAGATAACAGGTAATAAAAGAAGAGTGTGCGATACTGATTTTGCACACTCTTCTTTCAATTCATATATCGTAAATTATACAGTTTTCTGTGATCTGAAGATTACATTTTTGTATTTCAGAAGGGCAGTCTGAAGAATCAGTCCTATTACACCGCAGGAAACTACTTCACCGATACCTACAGTGAACATCATAAGCGGGATCGGAAGATTTACTCCGTATCCGAAGCGAAGTACGAATGGTACGATCACTGCATTGGAAACAATCGGTGGGATTGGTGCCAGAAAACGGTTACAGTTGCGGAGTTTGTAAGTAAATATTGCTCCGATCAGTGTTGCAATGCTTCCGAAAATAATATCTACCGGAATGGCACCGCCAAAGAGATTGGCAATGATGCATCCTACAAATAATCCCGGGATTGCAGCAGGTGTAAAGAATGGCAGGATAGTCAGTGCCTCCGAAAAACGAATCTGAATTTCGCCATAACTAAGTGGTGCAAATAAAAGAGTCAGAACCACATAAATAGCTCCGATCACTGCGGCTTCTGCCAGAAACGGGGTACCTTTGTTTTTCATATTTGATTATCTCCTTTAGTATTTGTTTTACGAGTGGAAGGTCTCGAACACTCGGCTATCGAAGTATATCACTTTTCAGAAGCGCGGTCAATGTCTTCGATAAGAGTTTTATTAACATTTTCTTCGTATAGACGCATTTGTATCTGCATTGGCGTTGGATCATCTGTAATCTTCATATGGCCGAAGTGATTAAAGAAGAACAGCACCCCAAGTCCAATCCCTATGGAGTAGGTGATCTCCAGAACAGTAAAATGACCGGAAGTCTGTCCTGTAACCTGAGTATAGATCTGTGCAAATAAACCACCAACATCTACGTCGTTATTAAATGTCATGATGGAGAAACCTGCACCGAAAAATGCGGCAAGACCCACGAAAATAATCTTGCACCACTGCCAGATAAGTCCGGGACCGGGTTTATTTTTAAAAGTGATAATGAAATCAGCTTCTCCGATGGTATTGATCTCGAGTTCCGGTTCTTTTTTCTGGATTTCAGTGATCAGATCCATGACAGACATTACATAGCGTCCAGGTTTATCCGGATCAAGATTTGCAACCGGCATCACCCGGATCCGGTTCAGGATTTTACTGTTGCTGCAGGAGAGTTTTGCAATATCCTGAAGATAAATGTGGGGATGAGTTACCTGGATATTCTGATCTAACTGTAAATAGAGAGTATCACTCATAGTATGTTATCCTTTCATTTTGGGCTTAAAGACCAGACTTGCAAGATAAGAAAAGATCAGTGCAGCGGAGACTCCCACTGCGCAGGCAGTGAAGCCACCCATAAAGAGTCCGATCAGCCCGTTTTTGTCGATGGCTTCTTTCATTCCTTTCCAGAGAACATTGCCGAAACCAAGCAGTGGGACAGAGGCACCTGCACCTGCGAATTCCACAAATGGCTGATAGATTCCGACTGCGCTTAAGACAGAACCTGTACACACCAGAAGCACCATGATCCGTCCGGGCATAAGCTTTGTTCTGTCAAGCAAAATCTGAACCAGGGCGCAGATCAGTCCGCCTGTCCAGAATGCATTAAAATAGTCCATGTATGTTTCCTCCTGAAAAATTTTTGCATTTACATCATATCCGGGACTCTGTATTGCTCTATCACAACGGCGTGTGCGATACCGGGAATAGGATCGCCCTCGTTGAAGCTTACTTTTGACAGCAGAGCGCCTGTGGGAACGAAGAGAACCCGCTTCCATTTTCCGTGTATGATCCCGGGAAGGATATAGCCTGCCAGAACAGAGGCAGAGCAACCGCATCCGCTGCCGCCGGAATGTGTATCCTGAGTCTGGGGATCATAGATCAGCATCCCGCAGTCCTGATGAATGGAGGAGATGTCAAACCCTTTTTCCAGGAGAAGGTCGAAGAGAATCTTCTGTCCTATCATACCCAGATCACCGGTGAAAATGGCATCATAATCAGATGGTTTCCGATGAAAATCTTGAAGATTCCGGGCTATGGTATCGCAGGCAGCAGGAGCCATACATGCTCCCATATTGAAGGAATCCTTAAATCCAAAGTCGATCAGCCGTCCAGTGGTGATTCCGGTTATGACGGCACAGATATTACGGTTTCGGAGTGTTCCCGGGGATTTTTTGTCCGGGCGTGCAGGGGGCTTATACCCAAGTACACAGGCTCCGGCACCGGTGACAGTCCAGGTAGCAGATAAGGGTCTCTGATTTCCATATCCCAGGGGAAAACGAAATTCTTTTTCTGCACTGGCAAAGTGGCTGGAAGTTGCACACAGAATATGTTTTCCATATCCACCCTGAATGCACATGGAACCAAGGGAAAGGGATTCCCCCATGGTGGAACATGCTCCGAAAAGACCGTAAAAAGGAATTTCCAGATCAGCGGTTCCGAAGGAAGAAGCTGCTGTCTGCGCCAGAAGGTCTCCTGCAAAAAGCAGCCGGATATCAGAACAGGTGAGGCCAGCCTTTTGAATCGCCAGCAGAGCAGCCTGTTTTTGCAGAGTGCTTTCGGCTGCTTCCCAGGTATCTGTTCCAAACATAGGATCTTCACATATGCTGTCAAAGCAAGTACCTAAGGGTCCTTCACCTTCTTTCTGTCCCACAACGGAAGCGCAGCTCTGGATAAAAACCGGATTCTGAAATGAAATGCCGGATGTACCGCAGGTCATTTGTCTGTTCATATGAAACCTCCTTGTATAGTAAGTCAGATGGGAAATATCCTCCCGGCTGAAATTGCAGCGGGGATATTTCTGCCTGCAGATTGCTATAATTATATCTTCATGAAAAGGTAATAAATTACACCAAGAATCCAGGAACTCAGGATTCCATAAAGAATTACAGGACCTGCAATGGTGAATATTTTACATCCGATGCCGAATACCTGTCCCTCTGCTTTGTATTCGATTGCAGAGGCAGCTACGGAGTTGGCAAAACCGGTGATCGGAACAAGGCTTCCGGCACCGCCGAATCTGCCGATTTTGGAATAAAGATTGCATCCGGTAAGGATAACGCTGAGAAGAATCAGGATAAGAGAACACCAGGAACCGGCGGTATCTTTGTCCAGCCCAAGTCTGCCGGCACAATTTAAGATGATCTGGCCAAGTACACAGATGAATCCTCCTGTGAAAAATGCTTTGCACATATTTATCGGCAGGCTGTGGACGGGTGTGACTGTTTTTACATATTCTTCATATTGCTTTTGCTTTTTTTGATTGGAATTGTTATCTGGCATAATATAAGACCTCTCTGAATTAAATATTAGCTGGAAATTATGGCAGCCATCCGTTATAATAATAAATCAGTGCCCCGACAGTTTTGCCGGCGGCTATGCACAGGATTGTAAAAGAAAGACCCCTCCGGAATCTGATTCTTCTGGCGAATATGGGAAAAATGTCTGCCATTTCTGCCAGAGCCATGATCCATCCGCCAAGGAAAATTCCTGAAAAGAGTCCGTACAGGATCAGAAACGGAGTACCGAACCGGATATCCCAGTGAAAGAGGAAGAACAGGTTTCCAAGTTCTGTTCCCCAGAATGTAATGTCTTCATACAGCATCATATGATCTGCCGTGTGGGTAATTCCTGCATATCTGGGAATAATAGAAAGACCAATCATAAGACCGGTTAGTCCTCCGGCGATAATAAAGCCGGAACATAATCCTGTAAATCCAAGAAAAATCTGCTGTAACATAACTGCCTCCGATTCCTGCCGGTAAAAAGTTCCTGAGTAACTGTCCGGCAGTTTGTTGCTGTGAAGTGCCTGACAGTTACATCTGTGATATGTATTATGGCAGAAATATAAAAATATATACGTTATGATACAGGATGTTACTGTTCACTGGTAATATCCCGCGAGGTGTTTTGGCATGAATATGCCAAAATCCCGAGACATACAAGCCAAAATTCCATTGCCGCAGGCAATCTGGAATGAATTTTGGCTAAGTTACTGTGAATGGAGTGAACAGTAACTACATGATAAAAGAGTGTATGAATAACTGTACTTTTGGAGAGAGAAATAGTATAATATCTGTAATTATCCGACAGTATAAAAATGTCGGAAGAGATTTAATAAATATAGAAAGATTGAGGAATGAAATCTGTGAATCAGAATATAATAGAGAAATTTAATGCTCTGCTGGGAGAAGAAAAGGTGAAAGTGGATGAACCTATGAAACGCCATACCACATTTCGGATTGGCGGTCCGGCAGATTGTTTCTTGCTTCCTTCCACTGAGGAAGAATTGCAGGGAATTTTAAAGATATGTAAAGATGAAAAAATGCCGTATTTTATTCTTGGAAACGGAAGCAATCTTCTGGTAAGTGATGAAGGATACAGAGGTGTTATCATTCAGCTTTACAGAAATTATGGTGATATTACGGTAAAGGGAAATGAAATCCATGTAACAGCAGGAGCTTTGCTGTCACAGATTGCGGCAGCGGCAAAAAATGCATCCCTGACAGGATTTGAGTTTGCCGGAGGAATTCCCGGCACATTAGGCGGGGCAGTTGTCATGAATGCAGGTGCTTATGGAGGCGAAATGAAAGATGTGCTGAAAGAAGTAACTGTTATGTCCGATGCAGGTGAAATCCTTACCCTTCCGGCAGAGAAGCTGGAAATGGGATATCGCACAAGTGTTGTGAAAACCAAAGGATATCTGGTGCTGGGCGCAGTGATTGTTCTTGAACACGGAAACCAGGAATCTATAAAGGCAAGGATGAAAGAACTGACAGAGCAGAGGGTAAGCAAACAGCCGCTGGAATTTCCAAGTGCAGGGAGTACCTTCAAACGTCCGAAAGGGTATTTTGCCGGAAAACTGATCATGGATGCCGGACTGCGGGGATATCAGACAGGCGGTGCACAGGTTTCTGAGAAACATTGTGGGTTTGTGATCAACAAAGACAACGCGACTGCAGCAGATGTGTGCAGACTGATCAGAGATGTGCAGGATAGAGTAAAAGAACAGTTTGGTGTGACTCTTGAGCCGGAAGTGAAATTCCTTGGGAAATTCTAATCTGGCTGAATCAGGGCAATCCTGTAAACAGGGTGCAAAAACAAATGAGTAATAGTTGAGATTAAGAAGTGACGGGAGATAGAAAATGCGTTTTGTAATAGTGACAGGAGTGTCGGGAGCAGGAAAAACATCTGCATTAAAAATGCTGGAGGATGCGAATTATTTTTGTGTGGATAATCTGCCAATCCCTTTGCTGGAGAAATTCGCATCACTGATGCCGGAGATACAGGGAGAAGATATACAGAATGTTGCGTTAGGAATTGATGCAAGAAGCGGACGTTCTCTGGATGAACTTGAGGTCGTGCTGGACAGAATGAAGAAAGCAGGATATGATTTTGAGATTCTGTTTCTGGATGCACAGGACAGTGTTCTGGTTAAACGTTATAAGGAGACCCGCAGAAGCCACCCTCTTGCAATGGGCGGAAGAGTGGACGACGGAATCCGGCTGGAGAGAGAGAAGATGCGCTTTCTGAGAGAACGTGCGGATTATATTATTGATACCAGTTATCTTCTGACAAGAGAACTGAAACAGGAGATAGACAGGATATTTGTGGATAATCAGGATTTTTGCAATATGATGATTTCTGTGCTGTCATTTGGATTTAAATATGGAATACCGGCAGATGCAGATCTTGTATTTGATGTACGTTTCCTGCCAAATCCATATTATGTGGATGAACTCAGACCTCTGACCGGACTGGATGACAGGGTTTTTAATTATGTAATGGACTGCGATATAGCCAGGACATTTGCAGACAAACTGGAGGATATGATAAATTTCCTTATTCCTAATTATGTGAAAGAGGGAAAGACAAATCTGGTGATCGCAATCGGATGTACAGGCGGCAAGCACCGTTCTGTTACGCTGGCAAGAGAACTTTATTCCAGATTGTCCGGAAATACAAAATACGGATTCAGGCTGGAACACAGAGATGCACAGAAAGACCGCCTGGTCAGAAAACAGGAAGGATGATAAAGGAGAGATGTCTTTTTCAGGGATGGTGAAGGAAGAACTTTCCAGACAGATTGGATTGGCCAGACATTGCAAAATGGCAGAACTGGCTGCGATTTTATGTTCCTGTGGAAAAATGGAATGTTTTTTGGGGGACAGTAAACTGAAAATCCAGACGGAAAATGAAGCAGTTGCAAGAAAGTGCTTTACATTATTGCAAAAAACATTTAATATAGAAACAAAGATATTTGTACGTGAGAACAGTCATCTGAAACGGGTGAAGGTATATACAATAGAAATAACTGATCCCGAAGAAATCCAGGTAATTTTTCAGGCGCTGCGGCTTGTCACGAACAGTATCGACCAGGGTACGCTTGTGTTGTCGGATATGCTGGTGGTACAGCAGAATTGTTGCAAACGGGCGTTTATCAGGGGTGCTTTTTTGGCATCCGGTTCAATCAGTGATCCTGAGAAGGGATATCACTTTGAGATTGTATGTTCTGATGCAAAAAGAGCAGAGCAGCTACAGACGATCATCCGTAGTTTTTCGGTAGATGCCAAGATCGTTCAGCGCAAGAAATCGCATGTGGTCTATGTGAAGGAAGGTGCACAGATTGTTGACATGCTTGCTGTTATGGAAGCTAATGTGGCATTGATGGACCTGGAGAACATCCGAATACTGAAGGAAATGAGAAATTCAGTAAACAGAAAAGTTAACTGTGAAACTGCGAATATTAATAAAACCGTAAATGCAGCCGTTAAGCAGATGGAAGATATTAAGCTGGTTCAGCAGAAGATGGGATTTGAACAGCTTAATGAAGGACTTGCACAGGTTGCAGAACTTCGGATGCAATATCCGGAAGCTACACTAAAAGAATTAGGAATGATGTTAAGCCCGCAGGTGGGCAAATCGGGAGTCAATCACAGACTGAGAAAGCTGAGTGCAATGGCTGACGAGCTGCGGGAGAAACAAGGAGGAGAGTTATTATGATTAAAAAACCAATCACCATTAATTTATCCACAGGTCTGGAAGCACGTCCGGTAGCACAGTTGGTACAGGTTGCCAGTCAGTTCAACAGTGAGATTTATGTAGAGATTGGAAAGAAGCGTGTGAATGCAAAGAGCATTATGGGTATGATGACACTTGGGCTTGATGCAGGGGAAGAAATCACTTTATCTGCAAATGGTGAAGATGAAGAGGCTGCCATGGCAGGCATTGAGCAGTATTTGAGTAATCAGTGATCGGGATTTTTATCAGATTTTGACCTGTAACTGTGAGAGGAAGAACAGTCAGGGGTATGGACACATCCGGAATGGAAGACCGCTTTCCGGGTGTGTTTTGCCGTAATTGGGCGATTATAAGTTGACCATGAGAATAAAACAGGTTATAATGAGTGAAGCGTAACTGTCTGATAGTTTCCTGTCCTGTGGGCTACCGGAGGTTACTGTGCGAGAATAAAAATGAGGAGTGTAACCAATGTCAAAATTTTTGAAATTTATTGTACATTTCATAGTGATATGCACCATTGTCTGCGTTGTCGGACTGGCAGCTCCGCCTTTCTTTGGAGTTACAACGGAAATCACAGATGACTCCGGGAAGGAAACAAACCTGCCGGAAGGATCTGTAACTTATGCGATACCGACGAAGACTGCAGATGCAGCTGTAGGGGACTCTATTTTGTATCAGAGTGATTCAAAGACATATCGTTACATGATCACAGAGATGGACAAAAAAAATAATATCTTTAAAGTAGTCGATGCCACGGATAAAGATGCAGAACCGATTACTGTTGAAGTGAAAGATTATATTCCTGAAGTTGTTATTACTATTGGATATGTAGGATACCTCTTGATTGCGACACAGAGTATAGAGGGACTTATTATTATCGGACTGGCTGTCCTTTTTCTTGTAATTCTTTACATAGTTGCGGAACTTTTGAAGAAAGAGCCACAGGATGATTATGATGATGTGGATACAGAACCGGGATATGTGAAGAGTAAAAAGGAACTTAAGAGAGAAGAGAAGGCAAGAGAAAAACGTTATAAAGATGAAGAGCGACAGATAAAGAAAGAAGAAAGAGCCCGCAAAAAGGGAAAAGCACCTGAAAGAAAGAAAATTAAAACAGGTGGATTTGTAGATGAAATCTATGAAGATGATCTGGAATCAGAGAAGCATGAACAGCCCAAACAGCCGACAACAGTCCAGACGGCAACAAGCGAAGCACATGAACTTCTGAAAAAAGAAATTGCGGCAGCTACTGCGGATGAACCGATGAAGGCAGAAGAGTCGGAAGAACAGATCAAACCGGAAGAAATAATGTCCCGGGGGCCTGTTTCCGGAAAAACAGAAATGATCGTGCCACAGGTTAAAGAGCAGCTGAGACAGATGATGACTGCTTCTGAAAGACAACCTGTTGAAGCGTCGGAAGATGAAGAACCGGAAGAGATTAAACGTATGGTGATTCCGGCGTGGTCAGCAGCACAGATCGCTGAGATTGCAAAAAAACAGGGCGATGCGCCTGATATTGTCAGAGATGATGTGACAAAAGTGACGCTGTTTGATTATTCTGACATTATAGCAGATGAGAAGCCTGTACAGACAGAACAAAGTGAAACAGAAGAATAAGAGATGACGCAGGAACGTGTTTCTTCCTATTATATATAGAAGGAACACGTTCTTTTTATGTCCGGCGCGGAAAATGATCAAATCCTTTATGATTTGGCTTCCGTTATGCCGTGGAATTGCCGAAATAATATTGTACAGAATCAAATACAAAAAAATAATAAAAAAAGTAAAAAAAACACTTGCATTTTTTCGGATGGTCGTGTATACTCTCAATTGTTGTGACATTGATAGCAATGAAGCGCGAGGTTGCTGCCACAGAGATGGCAGGTTTTCCGTGGAGCGAATGTCAAGTTTGAAAACTGACGACAAGTCACTGTACAAGTTCAGAAGACCATCCAGGGATGGCGTGTGTGGTAAGAATTTGAAAGACACACACGGAGATGTGTACAGTCGCCGCTTGTCGTACTGCTTGAAAAGTACGAATAGGAGGAGACTTTTTTTATGGCAAATCAGGTAATGAGAATCACTTTAAAGGCTTATGATCATCAGTTAGTAGATGCATCAGCAGCAAAAATCATCGAGACTGTTAAAAAGAACGGAGCAATGGTAAGCGGACCGGTTCCACTTCCAACTAAGAAAGAAGTTGTTACAATCTTAAGAGCCGTTCATAAATACAAAGATTCCAGAGAGCAGTTCGAACAGAGAACTCATAAGAGACTGATCGATATCCTTACACCAACACAGAAGACAGTAGATGCTCTGTCAAGACTGGAAATGCCAGCAGGTGTTAACATCGATATCAAAATGAAGACTAAATAAGGCATTGAACACTTAATAAGTATGCAATGCGAATTTAGTGAGAAAGCTCACCTCGACACTTAATGAATGACGAGCGAAGCGAGGAAATGAATTTAGTGACGATGGTGTCTCAACTATGATAATGCTATAAGCATTAAGCTATTTACTATATGATTGCCGGTAATCGGTAATCCGCTATAAGGAGGAAGAAAGAATGAAGAAAGCTATTTTAGCTACTAAAGTCGGAATGACTCAGATCTTCAATGAAGACGGCCAGTTAATTCCGGTAACAGTTTTACAGGCTGGTCCTTGTGTCGTAACTCAGGTTAAGACAGAAGAGAACGATGGATACGAAGCAGTTCAGGTTGGATTCGGAGACATCAGAGAAAGCCTTGTTAACAAACCGGAAAAAGGACACTTTGACAAAGCTGGCGTTGCAGTAAAGAGATTCGTTAAAGAATTCAGATTTGATAACGCTGCTGAATATGCAGTAGGACAGGAAATTAAAGCTGATATCTTTGCAGACGGCGATCACATTGATGCAACAGCTGTTTCCAAAGGTAAAGGTTTCCAGGGTGCAATCAAGAGACATGGTCAGTCCAGAGGACCTATGGCTCACGGTTCCAAATATCATCGTCATGCAGGTTCCAATGGTGCTTGTTCTGATCCGAGCAAGGTATTCAAAGGAAAACACATGCCAGGTCATATGGGAAATGTTCAGGTTACTGTACAGAACCTTGAGATTGTACGCGTAGATACAGAAAACAACTTACTGTTAGTTAAGGGTGCTGTTCCAGGACCTAAGAAATCTTTGGTAACAATCAAAGAGACAGTAAAGTCCTTATAATAAGAAAGGAGGAGCACACAAATGGCAAACGTAACTGTTTATAATATGGAAGGCAACGAAGTTGGAACAATGGAACTGAATGATGCAGTATTCGGCGTAGAAGTCAATGAGCATCTTGTTCACCTTGCTGTTGTTCGTCAGCTTGCAAATAATCGCCAGGGTACTCAGAAGGCTAAAACACGTTCTGAAGTAAGCGGCGGCGGAAGAAAACCGTGGAGACAGAAAGGAACAGGTCATGCAAGACAGGGTTCCATCCGTGCACCACAGTGGACTGGCGGCGGTGTTGTATTCGCTCCGGTACCAAGAGATTATGAAGTAAAAATGAACAAGAAAGAAAGAAGAGCTGCTTTAAAATCTGCTCTGACTTCCAAAGTTCAGGACAATAAATTAGTAGTTGTTGACAGCCTTGCACTTGCTGAGGTTAAGACAAAAGAAATGCAGAGAGTTCTTACAAACCTGAAAGCTGAGAAAGCTCTGGTTATCACAGCAACAGATGACAAGAACGTAATCCTTTCCGCAAGAAACATCACTGATGTTCAGACTGCAACTCCAAGTACTATCAACGTATACGATGTTATGAACCACAACACCGTAATCGTAACCAAAGATGCTGTAGCATCCATCGAGGAGGTATATGCATAATGGCTGATATCAAGTACTATGACGTAATCAAGAAACCAGTGATTACAGAAAAATCTATGAATGCAATGGCTGAAAAGAAATACACTTTCTTAGTTCATCCGGAAGCAAACAAATCTCAGATCAAAGAAGCTGTAGAGAAAATGTTCGAAGGAACAAAAGTAAAGAGCGTTAATACCATGAATATGGATGGAAAGAAAAAACGCCGTGGTATGACAGTTGGAACAACTGCTAAAACCAAAAAAGCTATCGTAGCTCTGACAGAAGACAGTAAAGATATTGAAATCTTCGAAGGACTTTAATTAACAGATAGCGATTATACGCATTCAAAAGCGTGAGGACAAATTTGAAAGGAGAACAAAAATGGGAATCAAAAGTTATAACCCATATACACCGTCTAGAAGACATATGACTGGTTCCGATTTCTCAGAGATCACAAAATCTACACCAGAGAAATCTCTTACCGTGTCTTTAAAGAAAAACGCTGGACGTAACAACCAGGGTAAAATCACAGTTAGACACCGCGGAGGCGGAAGCAGAAGAAAATACAGAATCATCGACTTCAAGAGAA
>ENA-ORMO01001203-ORMO01001203.1-human-gut-metagenome-genome-assembly--contig:-NODE-1203-length-29846-cov-3.563157_pt1 | contig 29846 bp, 25 predicted proteins | sample MGYA00242106_ERZ509001 | MGnify/ENA primary metagenome ERZ509001 (study PRJEB26280, sample SAMEA2338736) | human gut metagenome | biome: human gut; feature: human-associated habitat; material: faeces...
ACCTCTGGTGCACCAGTTGTCACGCCAGTGGCACAGCTGGGCAGCTAAGTGCGGAACGGATAAACGCTGAAAGCATCTAAGCATGAAGCCGCTCCTGAGATAAGATATCCCACTGAGTCAATCAGGTAAGACCCCTTGAAGACTACAAGGTTGATAGGCTGCAGGTGTAAGTGTCGTGAGGCATTGAGCTTGGCAGTACTAATCGGTCGAGGGCTTGACCAAGTGTTTGACACAAGTTCTTCTCTTGTTTTCATTGTTCAATTTTGAGGGTCCGAAAACCCTTACAAAAGAATAGTTGGTGCTAATGGCGATGAGGATCCACCTGTTCCCATTCCGAACACAGTAGTTAAGCTCATCAGTGTCGAAGATACTTGGCGGGTGACTGCCCGGGAAAATAGAGCGGTGCCAACATTTTTCAAAGCGACTTGTTTTAAGTCGCTTTTTTTGTTATACTAAAATCTTATATTAAAAGAGGTCCCCAGAAATTCACTGGGGACCTCTTTCATATTTTATAAAATGATTCAGTTGATTTGGGAGAGTGCAATCTGCTCAGGAGTAATAGGAAGTTCGCGATGCCATACACCGGTTGCTCGGTAGATGGCATGAGCAATGGCTGGAGCAGGGGTATTGATAACAATTTCGCCGATTGATTTTGCACCGAAAGGTCCGGTAGGTTCATAGCTATGCTCAAACTCAACCTGCAATCTGCCAATGTCTTGGCGGGTGGGAAGTTTATACTGCATGAAGCTAGATTCCAGTGGACGACCACTGTCATTGTAGGTCACATTTTCCATCAAAGTATGACCAATGCCCTGAACGATGCCGCCTTCTGTCTGGATTCTTGCCAGTGCCGGGTTGATGGGGATGCCACAGTCCACAACTGCCATGTAATCCAAAATATCCACCTTTCCGGTGAGTTTGTCCAGTTCAATTTCCACCATGCCGACCATATAAGGAGGAGGAGAAACAGGGGAAGAATGGGTGGCAGTCGATTCCGCAGAAATGCTGTTGCCCACCTGAGATTGATAGGCAATGTTGGTCAACGAAACAGCTTGCTCGCTGTTGATGCGGCGGACCTGGGGGCCTTCAAAGACGACAGCTTCCTCTTCGCAGTTCAGCATTTTAGCTGCAATAGCACAAATCCGTTGCTTGAGCTCTCCGCATGCCTTCACGACCGCTTGACCGGTGATGTAGGTAGTGGAGGACGCGTAGGAACCGGAGTCATAAGGGGAAACATCGGTGTCTGCACCGAAGACAGCAACATCATCCACCGAGCAGTCCATCAGTTCTGCCACCATCTGTGCCAGGATGGTATCGCAGCCTGTGCCCATGTCAGCAGCGCCGATAATCAGGTTATAGGTGCCGTCTTCACTGAGTTTTACTGTGGCTGAGCCGACATCCACATTGGAAATACAGCTGCCCTGCATTGCCATGGCAACACCGGCAGTTCGTACTTTTCCGTTGCCCATGTCACGGACCTTGGAACGCTCCTCCCAGTTGAACATCTTTCGGCAGTGCTCCATGCAGCGGTCCAGAGCGCAGGCATTGGCAATTTCATTATAATAAGCGGGCATGACCATGCCTTCCCGAATCATATTTTTATCACGGATTTCGGTGGCATCCATTCCCAACTGCTCTGCCAGCTCACTGACGATGGATTCCACAGCAAAGATACCCTGTGTTGCACCATAGCCACGGTATGCACCGGCAGCCTGATGGTTGGTGTAAACGACATCATAGCCAAAGCGGTGTGCCTCCAAAGAGCCGGTGTACAAAGGAATCGATTTATGACCGGACAGACCGACCGTAGTAGGTCCATGTTCTCCATAGGCTCCAGAGTTGGACAGAGTGTACAGATCCATCGCACGGATTCTTCCGCCCTTGGTCGCACCAAGCTTCACAGTGATTTCCATTTCATGGCGGGGAGAGCCAGCAATCTGTGCTTCCTCACGGGTATAGCAAATCATAGCCGGGCGACCGGTTTTCATTGCAACAAAGGCAGGATAGACTTCGCAGACGGCAGTTTGCTTGGCACCGAATCCGCCGCCGATTCTGGGCTTTTCCACTCGTATTTTGCTTTTGGGAATCCCCAGCGCGCGAGAGAGAATACGGCGGGTGTGAAAGACAATCTGAGTGGAGGAGATGATGTGCAGACGACCATAACGGTCGAAATCGGCATAGGTGGTGAAAGGCTCCATCATTGCCTGATTGAACGCCTTAGTGTGATAGGTACGCTCCAAAACGATGTCGCAGTCGGCAAGTATACCATCGACGTCACCATAGGTCTCCGAGTCGCTGGCAACCAGGTTGCGTTTGGGGTCACCACCTACATCACAGGGAGGAAACCAGTCCTCCTCGGGATGCACCAGAACCGGATTGTCCTTGGCGGTCCGAAAATCCAGCACCGCAGGTAAAACCTGATAACTGACCTTGATCAGCTTCATTGCTTTGAGAGCAGCTTTTTCAGTTTCAGCGGCAATGATGGCGACAGCATCGCCGGAAAAGCGTACATGGCGGTCCAGAATCAAACGGTCATAAGGGGAAGGCTCGGGAAAGGTCTGACCGGCGATGGCAAATCGGGTTTGAGGCACATCTTCCCAGGTGTAGATGTCTACAACACCCGGAACTTTTTTTGCAATGTCTGTCTGAATGGATCCTACCATGGCATTGGCATGGGGAGAACGTAAGATTTTAACTACCAGAGCATTTTTAGGGGTTACATCGTCGGTATAGACCGGTTTGCCCAGTAAAAGCTGCATCGAATCCTTTTTGCGGACCGATTGGTTGACGACTTTATATTCTTGATGTTCCATAATTGCCTCCTTATGCCTTTCGGGAGTTTAGGTAGCTGCGGATTCCGCGCAGCTGTCCGTCATAACCGGAACAGCGGCACAGATTTCCTGCGAGGAAGGCGCGAATCTCGTCATCGGTCGGGTCCGGGTTTTCCCGCAGCAAAGCGATGGTGTTCATGACAAATCCGGGATTGCAGAAGCCACACTGGTCGGCACCCTGGTCTGCAATGAATCCGACAAAATCGGAAGCTTCTTCCTGTAAACCTTCCAGGGTTTGGATTTCATGTCCGTCTGCGCGGACTGCCAGTGTGGAGCAGGAAAGGATAGGCTTGCCATCCATCAGGACAGTACAAAGTCCGCAGTTGGAGGTATCACAGCCTCGCTTCACACTCAAGCAACCGTTTTCGCGCAAAAAGTCCAGAAGGACCGTGTCTGCCTCCACCAAAGCTGTAATGGCTCTGCCATTGAGTTTGAGCTTGATTTCCATATTACATTCCTCCAAGTTCAGTCATACAGCGCTCGGTTAATACCCGAATCAAATGGGTACGGTAAGCAGCACTGCCGCGCAGATTTCCTCCGGTTGAGGTGTGCTCTGCAACAAAGGCGGCAAAGTCTGCGGCGCTGCTGGTGGTGTGAGCGGAAAGCAGGATGGCGTGAGATGGGCGTGCCCCGATAGAAGCGCGGTACTCACCATCGATGCAGGAAACAGCACAGGCGATCACCGGGAAGTCGGTGCGCTGATTTCGCATGGAGGTATAGACCATTTTGCAGGGGGATTTTTTTACAATCAGCCGTACCAGAACATCGCGGTCCTTTTTCATTTCAATAAACTGTCGAAGAGGAATGATGCCGCCCTGATATAACTGGACATAGGTATCCATTGCAAGAAAAACAGTCAGAACATCTGAAAAACCGAAGCGTCCCCAGATGCTGCCGCCCACAGTAGCCATGTTGCGAAACTGTACGCCGACGATGTCCTTTACTGCATCTGCCACTGCATGATGGGAATAATCGTTTAATCCCGGGTGCAGCTCCAGGTCGCGCAGGGTGACCATAGCGCCGATGGAAAACTGTTCTTGTGTTTCCTCAATGGTGTTTAACCCCAGGTCGCACAGGTCGATGGCAGTGTTGACAGTACCACTGCCCAGCCGAAGCCAGAGCATTCCGCCCAGGATACGGCTGCGTTTATTTTGGTTCAGCTGCCATGCTTCCTCCAAAGACCGGGCACGGACATAATTCTGTATCGTTATCATAAGCACTTGCTCCTTTACAGAAAAAATCGCATACTATAACAAGTATAGTATATCATTTTTAGTTGATTTTGGAAAGTAGATTTGGTACAATATCGTTGTGTTTTTAAAACAATAACGACAGGAGGAGCAATATGAAACGATGGATTGCAATGCTGTTGGCATGGAGTATGGCGCTGTCTTTGGCAGCCTGCACAAAGCCGCAGGAGAAAGGGAAAGAAACAGTTTCCGAGGCGGATGCAGCGCAGGAAACAACGACTGAGGCAGAGGAGCCTGCCGCTTATTATCCTGTCACCGTTACCGATCAGGCAGGACGAGAGGTGGTCATCGAAGAGGAGCCACAGAAGCTGGTCAGCGGCTATTATATTTCGACCAGCCTGATGATTGCGCTGGAGTTGGACGACAAGTTGGTTGGAATCGAAGCAAAAGCGGACAAGCGCCCCATCTATTCGCTGGCTGCACCCGAATTGCTGGAGCTGCCGAATGTGGGTTCTGCAAAGGAGTTTGATTTGGAAGGCTGTGCAGCTTTGCAGCCAGATTTGGTGGTACTGCCGCTCAAGCTCAAGGATGCAGCACAGACCCTGGAAGAGCTGGGAATCCATGTGCTGCTGGTCAACCCGGAAGATCAGCAGCAGCTTACCGAGATGATTGAGCTGATTGCCAAAGCGACCAATACACAAAAGCGGGCACAGCAGCTGCTGGATTTTACCGAGGCTCAGCAAAAAGAATTAGAAACGATGCTGGCAGGTGCCCCGACCCCGACGGTTTATCTGGCAGGAAATTCCGACCTGCTTTCCACCGCGGGCAATGCGATGTATCAGTCCGACCTGATTCGTCTGGCAGGCGGCGTCAATGCAGCGGCGCAGCTGGAGGATTCTTACTGGGTACAGATTGACTATGAGCAGTTGATGAGCTGGAACCCTGACTACATCATTCTGGCATCCGATGCCTCCTATACGCCGCAGGATGTGTTGGATGACCCGAATCTGGCTGATTGCACAGCAGTGGCACAGGAAAGGGTCTACCAGATGCCCAATCGGGCAGAAGCGTGGGACAGCCCGGTTCCCAGCGGGATTTTAGGTGCGCTGTGGATGGCAAATGTCCTGCACAGCGACCTGTTAAGCGATGAAGTATGCGCAGAAAAGATGGACGAATACTATGAAACCTTCTACGATTTTACATACAGTGAACAATAAACGGTACTGTGCAGCCGGAGCCATCCTTTTGATGGTTCTGGCTGTAGCCGGTTTATTTGTAGGAAAATACCCTCTTTCCATGCAGCAGCTGCTTGCCGGTGATGCGATGCAGTGGCGCGTCTTTTTGACTCTGCGGTGCAGCAGGACACTGGTGGGCGTCATCGGCGGCTTTGCCCTTGGGGTATCCGGGTTTGTTTATCAGACGGTATTTGGAAATCCGCTGGCATCCCCGGACATCATCGGAGTTTCCTCGGGCGCCAGTGCTGGCGCTGCCGCCGGGATTTTGTTTTTGTCCGGCGCTGCTGCGGTGACAGCATCTGCTTTTGCCGGAGCGCTGCTGGCGGTCGTGCTGGCGCTGGCACTGTCGACCCTCAACCGTAGCGGGAAAAGCAGCACCATCGTCTTAGCAGGAATTGCAGTTCACTCCCTTGCCCAGACGGTGCTGATGTGCCTGAAGCTCACAGCCGACCCGGAGAGGGAGCTTGCCTCCATTGAATATTGGATGATGGGGAGCCTAAACGGAGTCAGCGTTCACTCCATCGGCGGAAATCTGATTTTGTGTGTTCTGTGCATGGGGGTATTGTTTTTGCTGCACCGGCAAATCATCCTGCTTTCTGCCGAAGAGGGAGAGGCAAGGATGCTGGGTGTTCAAGTTGCACAGCTTCGTTTGCTCGTTTTAATGGTGGCAACCCTTTCGGTATCGTCGGTGGTCAGCCTGACCGGACTGATTAGCTTTGTCGGTTTGCTGGCGCCTCATGGGGCAAGGATGTTGACCGGGCAAAATCGAATGGGCACTATGTTGCTGGGCGGACTGCTGGGCGGGATTTTGCTTTGCGGAGCAGATATTCTGGCGCGGTCGGTGGCGTCGACGGAGCTTCCGGTCAGCATCTTCACCAGTGTTCTGGGAGCGCCGTTTCTGATTTTTCTGATTGTGCAGGGGAGGCAGAGAGAGTGAGCTTTTTATCGGTTGAGAAAATCTCTGCCGGCTATGGCGGGCATCCGATTCTTGCGGATGTCTCCTTTCAGCTGGAACAGGGTTGTATGATGGGGATTCTGGGAGCGAACGGCTGCGGAAAAACCACCTTGCTCAAGACAATATGCGGAATCTTGCCGCATAAAGGAACCTGCCTGCTGGAGCAGACGGTGTTGGAGCAGCTGTCTGCCCGCCGGATGGCACGACTGGTTGGATATATTCCCCAAAGAAGCGGCATCTCCATCGACATATCGGTGCTGGATGTGGTGATGATGGGCTTTAATCCTCGCTTGGGTCTGCTGGAACGTCCGGGAAGAAAAATGCAGGACTTGGCTGCACAGGCGCTGGAGCAGGTGGGACTGGGTGGAAGAGAGCAGAGCAACTACCTTTGCCTGAGCGAAGGGCAAAAGCAGCTGTGCATTCTGGCGCGGACACTGGTCTCCGGGAGCAGGCTGCTGCTGTTGGATGAGCCGGAAAGTGCTCTGGATTTTCGATACCGCCACCGGATGTTCAATCTGCTGAAGGCATGGGTCGCACAGGAGAAGCGTGCGGTGGTGGTCACCTTGCATGACCCTTCCCTTGCGCTGCATTTTTGTGACCGGCTGCTTTTGCTTTCTCAGGGCAATGTTTTGGGGATTCTGGAGCCGCAGAAAGATTCATTGGAGCGGATGGAGCAGCTGCTTTGTCAGGTGTATGGAAAGGTCAGCTTGCACCGCTGCCAAAATCATCAGGGAAAAGCCCGTCTTGTGATGCTGAGTGAGGAGGAAGAGGATGAAAGCGGTAACGAAAATCATCTTTTTGGACGATGAGGGCAAAAAATTCTTCGGCGAAGGACCTGCCCGCCTGATGCACGCCATTGAAGAGACAGGTTCATTGAGAGCTGCGGCAATCTCCATGAATATGGCATACACCAAAGCCTTAAAACTGATTCGCAATGCCGAAGCGGCGCTGGGTTTTTCCCTGATTCATCGGCAGACCGGCGGGAAGGATGGCGGAGGAAGTACCTTGACACAGGAAGGAAAGGAGTGGCTGTGCCGCTATGAAGCCTATCGAGATGCCTGTAAGCAGGCTAACAGCAGACTGTATCTGGAGTTCTTTTCAGAGCAGCCAAAAGCGACACCTGATTCTGACCGGAGCTAGGGGCAGTGGCAAGACCACTTTGCTTCATCAGCTCTTTTCTGAACCGCAGCCGGGAATAACCAGCTGGGCAAAACCCGGGCAGGCGGTCTATCTTCGGGAAAATCTCTCCGGGGAAACGGTGCAGGTGGGTGTTTTTGACCCTTCCTTGCCGGGCACTGCAAACCGGATGAAGCCCTTGCCGGAAGGTTTTACCAAATTGGGGATACCCGCTCTGCTACGCTGTGCCCATTTAGACACCCCGTGGGTCACTGTCGATGAGGTTGGTTATCTGGAATCGGGAATGGAGAGGTATCAGCAGGCATTTCGCACCCTTCTGGAAAATAAGCAGGTTGCAGCGGTGGTTCGCAAACAGCCGCTTGCTTTTTTGCAGGAGCTTTGCAGCCGAAAGGATGCATTTGTGGTCGATTTGGACGACTCATTTGGAAAAATCGGCTGTGTCATCATGGCGTCAGGCCTGGGAAGACGATTTGGCTCAAACAAGCTATTGGCGGATTTTGGCGACGAGCCGATGATTTGTCGGATTCTGGATGCAACCGAGGGCATCTTCCGCCGACGTGTGGTGGTGACCCGCTATGAGGAGATTGCCCGATTGTGCCGCAAACGAAATATTTCGGTGGTCCTTCACTCGCTTTCCAACCGCAACGATACAGTGCGGCTGGGTTTGCAGGGGATGGAGGAAATGGACCGCTGTTTGTTTGCACCGGCAGATCAACCGCTGCTACGCAGGGAGACGGTAGCGGCGTTGGCACTGGTGTCCAAAGGCTCACCATACTGTTGGCGGTTGAGCTGTGAGGGTGTCCCCGGTTCTCCGGCGGTATTTCCCAAGTGGGCGTTTGAGGAACTCAAAACCCTTCCGCAGGGAAAGGGCGGCGGAATTTTATTAAAAAAATATCCCGAACGCTTACGCACGGTAAACATTCGGGATCGATATGAATTACAGGATGTCGACCGCCCGGAGGACCTGGTCGAATTGTTGGAGCAGTGATGAAAGCTGCTCCTCTTTTTTTATTTTGCAGCACTTTCCTTTGGCAGCAGGATGTTCAGTAAAATGGCAACCATGGCGGCAGGCACGATACCGGAGCCACCGAAAATCAGCTGGACAGCCTGTGGCGCATGAGCCAGAACGCCGGTGTTGGCACCCATGCCGTAGCCGACACCCAAAGCAACCGACACGATGGACAGGCTGCGTGGGGTCAGCGGCTCTTTGGTAATCAACTGGATACCGCTGATAACGATGGAAGAAAACATCATGACGGCGGCGCCGCCCAGAACCGACTGCGGCATGATGGAAACCACAGCACCCAGCTTCGGACACAGACCGCACAGGATGAGGAAGATTGCACCGGTGGAGATGGCAAAGCGGTTGACCACCTTGGTCATTGCAACCAGACCTACGTTCTGGCTGAAGGAGGTGTTGGGAAGAACGCCGAAGAGAGCGGCAAAGGAGGAGCCCAGACCGTCGCAGATGACGCCGCCGGACAGTTCTTTGTCGGTAGCTTCTCGACCCAGTCCACCCTCCATAACACCGGAGATGTCGCCCACTGTCTCCACAGCGGTGACGATGAACATAATCAGAACCGGCAGGATGGCACGCAGGTCAAATACCGGTTTGATCGGCATCAGTTTGGGAATTTCAAACCAGGGAGCGCTTGCCACCTTGTCCCAGTTTAAAACCCACGCCTTGGTGTATTCCACGCTTTCGGCAGTGACGCCGGTGGTAGGCAGGAAAAATCCCATCAGAAAAGCAGCCAGATAGCCGCAGATGATGCCCAGCAGGATGGCAGAGGAGCTGGTAAAGCCCTTGGTGCAGTGCTTAAAGAACAGAATCATTACCAGAACAAAGATTGCCAGCAGCAGATTTTCCATCGAGCCGAAATCGGAAGCGGTGTTGCCTCCGCCAAAGGAATTGATACCGACGGAAATCAGGCTCAGACCGATGGACATGACCACTGTGCCGGTGACCACCGGAGGGAAGAAGCGGCGCAGCGGCTTGAGAAAGAATCCAAGGATTCCTTCAAAGATGCCACCGATGATGGAAGCACCCATAATAGCGCCGTAAGCAATCACACCGCCGCCCATTGTTGCGGTAACCGAGTGGAATACACCGATGAAACCGGAGGATGTGCCCATTACAATCGGAACCTTTCCGCCGATGGGACCGATAGAGAACAGCTGAATCAAGGTGACAATGCCGGCAACCAGCATGGCGTTCTGTAAAAGGTGCAGTTGCAGGTTGGCAAATTCGCCGCCGGCAATGCCGCAGGCGCCGGTGATAATCAACAGGGGAGTCAAGTTCCCGACAAACATGGCAAGTACATGCTGCAAGCCAAGGGGAATTGCCTGTTTCAAAGGCATTTTACCGTCTAGCTGAAAAGCAGCTTCGGACAGTTGGTACGTTTTCTTCATAGGAAGACCTCTCTTTCCTTTTTTTTCGCAGATAAGTATATCATTCTGCCGCAAAGAAGTAAATTGTCAAATATGCAAGAAAATGTTTTTTTGTCAAGGGAAAAAAGAAGAAATAATTGCGAATTTTTTTCGAACGAAAGAAAAAACGCCTGATTTTTAAAGAATTTGTCGCAGTCGATTCTGTAAAAAAGGATGCAGGAAAGATTAAGGAAAAAGGTATATCAATTCAGATGCGGATTCAAAAAAATAAAGGAAAGAAGATTTTTCTACACAGCCCTTGTGAAAAAGAAGAGCCATTCGGCGGGTGATGTCCCGGGAAAAGAGAGCGATTCAACAGAAAAATTTGATTTTACAAAATATACTTGACATTAACGTTGCGTCATAGTATATACTTTCAGCAAGGTCAGGGAAAAACGCTGGATATTTTCTCATCCTTGGTAAGGATGAGGTCAGAATACACCCGATAGGAGGGAGGAAATGTCGAAGCAAAACGGAATCTCCATCAAGCAGGCGGCACAGTGGAGCGGAGTCACCGTTCGTACACTCCACTATTACGACCAAATCGGCTTGCTTAAACCGCAGGTGGTCGGGGAAAATGGGTATCGTTATTACTCACAGGAAAATTTGCAAACCTTGCAGCAGATTTTGTTTTTCCGGGAGTTGCAGTTTCCGTTAAAAGAAATTATCAAAATCATCCATCAGCCGGATTTTGACAGAAAAAAGGCGATGCAGGAGCATAGAAAGCTGCTGATTTTACAAAAGGAACGGTTAGAGCGTTTGATTCAGTTGACAGAAGAAGCTTGGAAAGGGGAAATGGAAATGAATTTTCAGCCATTTGATGAAAGAAAACTGGAAGAATATAAAAAGGAAGCAAAGGAGCGCTGGGGAAAAACCAAAGCCTGGCAGCAAAGTCAGGAGAAGGAACAGAAGCGTGGAGAGGAGGAAGGGAAAGAGATGCATCAGCAGATGGAAGAAATCTTTGAGCGGGCAGCACAGCTGAGAAAAACAGACCCGGCTGCTCTGCCGGCACAGCAGCTGGTGGAGGCGTGGAAAGCACATATCACTCAATATCATTACGAGTGTACCAACGAGATTTTAGCGGGTTTAGCGCAGATGTATCGGTATGATGAGCGTTTTATGGCAAACCTTGACCGCTATGGCAAGGGAACAGCCTGCTTTTTGGCAGAGGCAATCGACTGTTATTGGAAGGAAAAAGCCGGTTGTTGACTGTGTAGAATGTAGTAAAATAACAGCATAAATGCAGGGATTTTTGACAGCTGGTCCAAGGTTGTCCATATGATAATTTTTTAACAAAAAAGTTCTTGATAATTTTTCATAATCCTTTTATAATAGAAGCGTAAAGTCCAAAAGTTTTTAGAGCAACATTGGAAAGGGGTTATCGATATGAACTATTCTCACGAGGTAGAGAGGATGTGCCCGATCGCAAAAGGTCCTCATCATGGTCCGGCTCCAATCCCGGAAGAAGGCAGATGGGTCAAGGCATATCAGATCTCTGATATTTCCGGTCTTTCTCACGGCATTGGTTGGTGTGCTCCACAGCAGGGCTGCTGCAAACTGACCTTGAATGTAAAGGACGGTATCATCCAGGAGGCACTGGTGGAAACACTGGGCTGCTCAGGTATGACCCACTCCGCAGCGATGGCTGGCGAAATCCTGCCGGGTAAAACCCTGCTGGAAGCGCTGAACACCGACCTGGTCTGCGATGCAATCAACGTAGCAATGCGTGAAATTTTCAAACAGCTGGCATACGGAAGAACACAGACTGCTTTCTCGGAGGATGGTCTGCCAATCGGCGCCAGCCTGGAGGACCTTGGCAAAGGTCTGCGCTCCCAGGTGGGAACCATCTTCTCCACCGGTGCCAAAGGCGTTCGCTATCTGGAGCTGGCAGAAGGATACATCCTTTCGGTTGCTCTGGATGAGAACAACGAAGCAATCGGATATAAATTTGTCCGCGTAGGAAAAATGCTTGAATCGATTCGCCACGGTATGGACCCGAAAGAGGCGTATGAACAGAATATCGGTACATACGGTCGCTATGAAAATGCTGCCAAATATATCGATCCACGCGAAGAATAAGGAACAGGAGGGAAACTATCATGGCGAAATTTGAAGGACAGGAAAGAAGAATGCCTAAAATTGAGGCAGCTCTGAAGGAATATGGAATGACCTCTCTGGAAGAAGCCAGAGACCTGTGTCTCTCCAAAGGAATCGACGTGGAGTCCATCGTCAAAGGCGTACAGCCAATCGCTTTTGAAAACGCAGTATGGGCATACACCCTGGGCGCTGCCATCGCTCTGAAAAAGGGCATCACCAAGGCAGCAGAGGCAGCAGAGGCAATCGGTATCGGACTCCAGGCATTCTGCGTGCCGGGCTCGGTTGCAGAAAACCGCAAGGTCGGTCTGGGACATGGTAACTTGGGCGCTATGCTGCTGCGGGAAGAAACCAACTGCTTCTGCTTCCTGGCAGGTCACGAATCCTTCGCAGCTGCTGAGGGTGCAATCGGTATCGCAAGAACTGCCAACAAAGCAAGAAAATCTCCGCTGCGCGTTATCCTCAACGGTTTGGGCAAGGATGCAGCTTACATCATCTCCCGAATCAACGGCTTTACCTATGTGGAAACCAAATATGACTACTTCACCGGCGAGCTGACCGTAGTTCGCGAGGTTGCTTTCTCCGATGGAGATAAGGCAAAGGTTAGATGCTTCGGCTGCGACGACGTACAGGAAGGCGTAGCGGTTATGCAGATGGAAAAGGTAGACGTTTCCATCACCGGCAACTCCACCAACCCGACCCGCTTCCAGCATCCGGTAGCAGGTACCTATAAGAAATGGTGTGTGGAAAACGGCGTGAAGTACTTCTCGGTTGCTTCCGGCGGCGGTACCGGCAGAACCCTGCACCCAGACAACATGGCAGCAGGTCCTGCTTCCTACGGTATGACCGATACCATGGGCAGAATGCACTCGGATGCACAGTTCGCAGGTTCTTCCTCCGTTCCGGCTCACGTTGAGATGATGGGTCTGATCGGTATGGGCAACAACCCGATGGTCGGTGCTACCGTTGCCTGCGCTGTTGCAGTAGAAGAAGCAAATAAATAGTACCTTTTCACAGGTGAGCAAAGGGTGGACCGCAAGGTCCGCCCTTTTTGTACTAGATTTAAACCAATATAACAGAGGATTGTGGAAAACCCCCATTTGTTTTCAAATAAAGATTGTACCATCCTAAATTTTTATGGATAAACAGGAGAAACTTGGAATGGAGACAGATAAAAATTATTATTATGCGTATGAACAGCGCTATCAACAGGTGCATCGAGAGGGACTTCAGTGGGCATCAGATGTCCCAACGCCTATTGTCCGTCAGACGATAGAACGATATGAGCTAACTTTGCAGGCAGAAATTCTGGAAATTGGCTGCGGTGAGGGTCGTGATGCGCTCCCATTGCTCAGGCAGGGCTGGAATTTGCTGGCAACCGATGTTTCCCCGGAAAGTATTCGATATTGTCGGGAAAAGCTGCCGGATTTTGCTGCATCCTTTGCGGTGCTGGATTGCCTAAAAGACCAGCAGGACCGTCGATTTGATTTTATCTATGCGGTAGCAGTCCTTCATATGCTGGTGCCGGATGAGGACCGCGCTGTATTTTACCGATTTATACGGGAACATCTAAAGCCGGACGGAATTGCTCTCATCTGCACGATGGGGGATGGACAGATGCAGATGCAATCGGACATTGCGACAGCTTTTTCCCTCCAATCCAGATGCCATCAGCAGACCGGACGGGAGATGATGCTGGCAGGTACCTCTTGCCGGATGGTCGATTCCAGCACCTTTTCCCGAGAATTGTCAGAGGGAGGATTGATGGTGTTGGAAAGCGGTTTGAGCGCATCTCCGCCGGATTTTTCTTCGCTGATGTATGCGGTGGTGAAAAGCGCTCGAAATGCCTGATTTCAGTCAAATTGCTTGATTTTGTCCCTTCTCTTTGTGCGGCTCTTCCGATTTCCTTGTGGAGTAAAATGTTGTATAATAGAAAGAAGTCCCCTGTAAGGTGCGATACTCGATCGTAATCTGCCGCAGAGAAGGGGAATTTGAGAATAGCAAGGAATAAAAAATGGAGGAATCACCCATGATAGAAGACCCAAGAAAACAGCAGATGAAGGCACTCAAGGGAGAGATGGTGCGCAATATCATCATTTCTTTGTTGATTGCCGTCGTTATCTTCGTCGGCTTGAGCGGACTGCCGCTGTCGGGCGCTCCGAAGGTAAAGCAGATTGCTTCTGCGCAGGCGACCTTTGACGGCAAGACGGTGGAGGTTTCGCAGCAAGATATGCAGATTGCTGCCGACCTGGCGGGCGGTCTGCGCAGATGGTTTGGTAAAACCGAGCAGACGATGCCGCGCGCCTATATCACCTATCAGCTGACCAACGGGACACAGGTGATTATCGGTGCCAACGAAAACACCATTTATGAAAACGGAAGCTATTATCCCAACAAAGGGGAAAAGGGAAAACTTTTTGAACAGGTGGTAGAAGGGCTGTTCTTCGGTGGAGAAATCCCCGTACAGCCACAAGGAAAATAAAGAGTAAGGGATGAAATTGGGATGAAGACATTGATTTTTAACGGCTCTGCAAGAAAAAACGGAGAAACGCAGAGCATGATCGATGCACTGACAGCACAGCTGGAGGGTGAATACAAGATTGTAAATGCTCATAGCTGCAACGTGCGCGCCTGCATCGACTGCCGTTACTGCTGGGAGCACCCGGAATGCAGCATTCGGGACGGCTGGCAGGAAATTGACAGCTACCTCAGAGAGTGCGACAATGTGGTCATTGCTTCGCCGGTCTATTTTTGCGAAATCACCGGTCCGGTGCTTAGTGTACTCAGCAGGATTCAGGTCTATTGGGCAGCCAAGACCTTCCGCCATGAAAAGCTGCTGGAAAAACCAAAGCGCGGCGGGATGATTCTGCTGGGCGGAGGACAGGGCACGGCGACCGCACCGATGAACACCTCTGCGGTGCTGCTGCGCCAGATGAATGCCAAAGAGATATTTGACCCGGTCTGCTGTTTTGCCACCGACCACCATCATGCGCTGGAGGACGAAGAAACCATGGCAGATTTGAAAAAATTTGCGCAATTTTTAAATAGAAAGTAAAAAGCAGCGCAAAAACCTTCCTCCTTTTCGGCTGAAAAAGGAGAAAAAAGGAAGAAAAGAAAAAGAAAAGGCAAAATCCCCAAATTGCAAAGTATACAAGAAACACGATATTTTATTCTTTTGAAAGCGAAGCAAAAGTGGAGAAATTCCGCAATTTGCTTCGCTTTGCTTTTGTAGTAAAATCAAATTGAGTAAAATGTATTTACTCAAAGGACAAATGTTTCCCTAACGTGGAAGAATATTCTAATCAGGCAAGATGACAGTTGTGCAACTTGCTGGGATTGAGAAAAGAACAGCAAAGTGTATTTTGGATGAAAGGAAAAAACATATACAAAATGCACAATAAATAAGAGCGTTTGTACTGAAAAGATAAAAAACTTTGTGATTCCGGTGGATATTTTAAAATAGATATGAACAAATATGATAAAAATGAATCAGATTATTACAAATCTATGGACAAATACGTCAAATTACGCTATAATGAAATCACCGACAAACAAATTGTTGAGGAGGAAAATGTATGGAAGCTTTTTTGGATCAATTGAATGAAGTGGTATTAACACTTACGGACTTCCTGTCCGGTAAACTGTTGGTAGTACTTCTGGTAGGTACTGGTTTGTGGTTCACCATCCGTCTGGGCGGTGTACAGTTTACTCAGTTCGGTCGTGCTTTTAAATCCGTTTTCGGCAACATCAATCTCAACGGCGGAAAAGCAGGCAAAGACGGTATGACCTCTTTCCAGTCGCTGGCAACTGCGATTGCTGCTCAGGTAGGTACAGGTAACCTTGCCGGTGCTGCAACCGCAATGGTAATGGGTGGTCCTGGTGCTATCTTCTGGATGTGGGTATCCGCAATCTTCGGCATGGCTACCATCTTCGTAGAGGCATCCCTGGCACAGAAATTTAAAACAACCGACGAAACCGGCGAAGTAACCGGAGGACCTGTATACTACATCCGCGCAGCTTACAAAGGCACTCTGGGTAAAGTTTTGGCAGGTGCATTTGCAATCTTTATTATCCTGGCTCTGGGCTTCTTCGGCAACATGGTACAGTCCAACTCGATTGGTGACGCTTTCAAGGGCGCATTCGGTATCAACCCTCTGTTCGTTGGTATCGCAGTAGCTATCCTGGCAGCATTCATCTTCCTGGGCGGCATTGGACGTATCGCATCTGTAACTGAGAAGCTGGTTCCAATCATGGCAGCTTTCTACATCATCGGTGCCCTTGTTCTGATCATCATGAACATCGGTCAGTTGCCAAATGTATTCAGAATGATTTTTGTCGGTGCATTTAATCCAGAAGCTGCTATCGGTGGTTTTGCCGGCGTAGCAGTATCTCAGGCTATCAAATACGGTGTTGCTCGTGGTCTGTTCTCCAACGAGGCTGGTATGGGTTCTACCCCACATGCACACGCAGTAGCAAGAGTAAAACATCCTTGTGACCAGGGTCTGGTAGCTATGATGGGCGTATTCATCGACACTCTCATCATCCTGAACCTGACTGCTTTCGCAGTAATGATTACCGGCAACCTGACCACATACAACCAGGACCTGACCGGTGCTGCTTTGACTCAGGCTGCATTCACCACCGGCTTTGGTAAATTTGGTTCTATCTTCATCGCAATCTGTATGTTCTTCTTCGCATTCTCTACTATCATCGGCTGGTACTTCTTTGGTGAGAAGAACGTAAAATACCTGTTCAGCAAACACACAAACCTGGCAACCAAGATTTATGCAGCTCTGGTAGTTGTATTCATCATTGTTGGTTCTACCCTGAAGGTAAACCTGGTTTGGAACCTCTCCGACCTGTTCAACAACCTGATGGTAATCCCGAACGTACTGGGTCTGTGGGCACTGTCCGGTACTGCAAAAGAGCTGTATGAAGACTGGAAGAAACAGGCTCCTGCAAAAGTTAAATAAGAGATTACGTATACATCACGATACATGTCTATCTAGGGGAAAAGCGTCCGAAAGGGCGCTTTTTTCCTTTGTGTAAAAAGGCGCCCATGAACCACTTGACGGATGCTTTGCCATATACTATAATAAAGCCGAAAACTGAATGGTCGAAATACAGGTGCAGATGCACAAAAGGAACCGGGTGAAAATCCCGGACAAGACCGTTGCCGTGTTTAGCTCAAAGGGATGTGCAGAGAAAAGCTTTCTCAGCCACTGGAAAATTCCGGGAAGGCGCACATACCGCTGATTTCAGCAGCTATCAGTCGGAATACTTGCCTGTGTTTTACTCGTTTCCAAACGGGTGTTGTCTGTTTTCTACGGAACTCTGGAAAACAGATGAAGAAACTGTGGAGAGCAGCATGGTTCAAAGATATTTTGAAGGATGCTTTGCTTTGCTGTTTTGTCAACACAAGACATCGTTTGGAAAATTCCGAACGGTGTCTTTTTTATGTCAATCTCCGGTCGGAAAAAGAGTGACCATGATCCATCAGAAAGAAAAGAGGAAGCGTTATGGAACAAAAAACAAAAATATGGCTCAGTGATTTTTTGATTTTAAACTTTGGTACCCTGCTGACAGCGATTGGAAGCTACTTTTTTAAGTTTCCAAATAACTTTTCTACCGGTGGCGTCACCGGAATCTCGGTCGTGCTTGCCCACTACTACCCGCAGCTGAGCAACGGTACCATTGTATCGGTCATCAATATCGCCCTGATGGTGGTGGGTCTGCTGCTGCTGGGCAAGGAGTTCGGATTTAAAACTTTTTATGTCACCATTGCTTTTTCGGCAATGCTCAAGATATTTGAAGTTCTCTTTCCGCTGACGAAGCCTTTGACCGACCAGCCGTTTATGGAGCTGCTGTTGGGCGTTTTCCTGCCGGCGTGGGGTTCGGCGCTGCTGTTTAACATCGGTTCTTCTACCGGTGGTACCGACATCATTGCGATGGTCGTCAAAAAATACTTTAAATGTCACATCGGAAAGGCGCTGTTGGTGGTAGACTTTTTTATCACGGTAATGACCTTTGTTGCCTTCGGTCCGACCACAGGGTTATTCTCGATGGTGGGTCTGGTGATTCGTTCCTTTGCGGTTGACTTTTTCCTGGAGGACATGAACACCTATAAGTCCTTTACCATCATTACTGACAAACCGGAGCAGATTTACAACTTTATTACCATCACCCTCCATCGCGGAGCGACCGTCTACCATGCGGAAGGCTTGTATGAACACACCGACAAGACGGTTATCCTGACGGCGCAGAATAAGAAACAGGGAATTCGTTTGCAGGAAGCCATCAAGCAGGCGGACCCGCACGCCTTTGTGTTGATTACCAACACCAGCGAAGTCATTGGAAAAGGATTCCGCGGCGGTAACTAAAAAAACAAGAGCAAAACAAACGCCTGCTTTGGAAAAAAGCAGGCGTTTTTGTTCAAATTTTCGTTGACGGGAAATAGATAGATTGATACAATGGTAAAAAGGAATTTAAAACGGTGCAGTTTGTACCGAACAGGGGGAAAATTGGATGGAAATATTAAAGCAACGAATTTTGAAGGACGGTAAGGTCAAGGAAGGAAATGTGCTGAAGGTGGACAGCTTTTTGAATCACCAGATGGACATCCGCCTGCTGGATGAAATCGGCAGGGAGTTTCGCCGTCGCTTTGCAGGGGAAGAAATCAACAAGATTTTGACCATCGAAGCGTCGGGCATTGGAATTGCTGTGGCAGCCGCACCGCACTTTGACTATGCTCCGGTCGTCTTTGCTAAAAAAAGCAAGTCGAAGAATCTGGATGGGGAGCTGTACACCTCGCAGGTCACCTCCTTCACCAGAGGAACCACCTTTGATGTGCAGGTTTCCAAAAAATATCTCAACCCGGGTGACCGCGTGCTGATTATTGATGACTTTCTGGCTAAAGGACAGGCGTTGCTGGGTCTGCTGGACATTGTGGAGCAGTCGGGCGCAACCGCAGTCGGCTGCGGCATTGTCATCGAAAAAGGCTTCCAGGAGGGCGGACAGATGCTGCGGGAGGAGGGCATCCGTCTGGAGTCGCTGGCAATTATCGACCGGTTTGAGGATGGCAGACCGATTTTTCGTGACTAAATAACAGAAAGGGGACTTTGGAATGCGGATGTACGATTTGATCGAGAAGAAAAAGCGGGGACACGCCTTGGACAAGGCTGAAATCTGCTGGATGATCCAGTCTTATACCGCAGGGCAGATCCCTGATTATCAGATGGCAGCCTTTTTGATGGCAGTTTGCTTTCAGGGGATGGATTTGCAGGAAACTACCGAGATGACGCTGGCAATGGCACATTCGGGACAGATGGCAGATTTAAGCGACATTGCCGGTGTGAAGGTGGACAAGCACTCCACAGGCGGTGTGGGCGACAAGACCACCCTGATTGCAGCTCCGATGGCTGCTGCCTGCGGGATTCCGATTGCCAAGATGTCCGGCAGAGGGCTGGGCTTCACCGGCGGCACGGTGGATAAGTTGGAATCCATCCCGGGTTACCGCACAGTGCTGCCGCGGGAGGAATTTTTCGAAATTGTCAACGAGGTCGGAATCTCCCTCATCGGGCAGAGCGGGGAGATGGCGGTAGCGGACAAAAAAATCTACGCCCTGCGGGATGTGACAGCGACGGTGGACAGCCTGCCGCTGATTGCTTCGAGCATCATGAGTAAGAAGATTGCTGCCGGAGCGGACGCAATTCTGCTGGATGTCAAGACCGGCAGCGGCGCTTTTATGAAAACAAGGGAGCAGTCGGCTGCTCTGGCAAGGACGATGGTCGGCATCGGCAATCGGGCAGGCAGAAGGACCGCAGCGCTGATCACCGATATGGACACGCCGTTGGGGGATACGGCAGGCAACGCCATCGAGGTCCAGGAGGCAATCTGGACGCTGCGTGGAAAGGGTCCTGCCGATTTGACCGAGCTGTGTATCCACCTGGCAGGCAATATGCTCTGGCTGGCAGGTCAAGGAGAGCTGGAGGACTGCCTGCGCAGGGCAGCAGCATCCTTGCAGGACGGCAGCGCCTACCGGTGCTTCTACCGGATGGTGCAGCGGCAGGGTGGCGATGTCAGCTATCTCGAGCAGCCGGAAAAATTCCAGTTGGCTCCGGCTTATCCGATTCAGGTGCCGCAGGACGGCTATATTGCCTCGATGCAGACTGATGAGATTGGCAACGTGGTCGCCTTGCTGGGAGCAGGCAGAGAAAGAAAAGAGGATGCAGTCGATACCGGAGCGGGTATCCGCTTTACAGCAAAGACCGGTACAAAGGTCTGCAAAGGACAGACGATTGCTCTGCTGTACACCCATCGTCCCGAGCGGGCGCAGGAGGCAACCGAGCGGTATATAAATGCGCTGCATTTTTCGCAGTCGGTGCCGTCACCGTCCGCTTTGATACAAGAGCGCATTACCGAAGTATAAAAAAGGACTCCCCTCGGGAGTCCTTTTTCTTTTGCTATTTTACTTTGCGGATGATACCGATTGGAGTTTGTTCCAGCGACTGACCCAGCGGGTTGTCCTTGAGGATTTTGACCAGCAGGTCGCGGTCCATGGATGGGTCGGAGGTGCCCAGAATCTGACCCTCCAGGTCGTTGATGTCGGTGATGGCTACCTTGATGCCGCCCAGACACTGGGACATCTTCTGTGCAGTTTCGTCCGGCTGCGCAGGACCCAGAACGACATATTCATTGTACGGCGGCAGGGTGTAGTCGCAAGGACCGTCGATGGAGCGTGCTTTGTATCCGGCAATGGTGTAGAACCAGCCGCGTTTGTGGAACAGCTTGCCCACCGCAGAAACAGCAGCAGCAAACAGAATCCTTGGAGTACCACATTCCTGCAGCGCCATCTCCATCGTTTCCGGGATGCCCAGACCGATGCCGTATGGAGTTTTGAGGACAAATTTGCACAGGAATTTTGCCAGCGGGCGCGGATGGATGTCCTTCATCGGGATGGCGCGGCGCTGGGTGCAGGCAACTGCCTTTTCGGTCATAAAGACGATGTCGTCCGGCTGGGCGTATGGCTTGGCATACTTTTCGATGACCTGACATACATCATCCTTATCGGTGATGACATGGGTGCGGATTGCAAGACGCTGGTATGAAACGCCATCCACCTGGATGACCTCATTCTTTCCTTCGTTTACGATATAGCTTTCTTCGCTCATTTTTCACAGTCCTTTCAAAAACGGATGCACGGTTTAGGCGCATCCTTTTCCAGACAGACCTCGGTCGCCTGTAAACATATCCTTATTTTACCCCAAAAAAAAGATAAACTCAATATCGGGGGTGAAATTTATCAACAGTTTGTCAAAGGCGGCAATTTGTGTACGACAGGCGGTGGATTTGTGTATCAATCTGCCAACGACCCGGCTGAATTGGAAAATAAAAATTGCGACGAATGAAAAAAGTCTCTTTTCATCCACAGGGATGTGTTATATAATTAAAAAAGCGAAAAGGAAGCTCCGGGAGGAAAAGCAAGATGGTGTTTTCAAATCTGTTTTTTATTTATCTGTTTTTGCCGTTGAATCTGATTTTATATTTTATATCGTCCAACAAAACCTGGCGCAATGGGGTGCTGTTGGCTTTTTCCCTCTTTTTTTATGCGTGGGGAGAGCCGGTGTGGGTGTTTATGCTGATGCTCACCGCCTTTCTGGATTACACCTGGGCAAGGTGTATCGAATATTTTCGCCTGAGCGGGCAGAGTCGCCGGATGAAGCTGGCGCTGGCAGCCTCGCTGCTGTTTGATTTAGGGATGCTGGGCGTTTTTAAGTACAGCGGGTTTTTTGTGGAGAATTTGAATCTTCTGACCGGTCTTTCTCTGCCGGTTCCGCAGATTTCTCTGCCCATCGGTATCTCCTTTTATACCTTTCAAACCATCAGCTATGTGCTGGATGTCTACCGCGGGCAGGTGCCGGCGCAGAAAAGCTACTGCAAATATTTGATGTACCTGTCGAGCTACCATCAGCTGGTGGCAGGACCGATTGTGCGGTACAGCGATGTGGCAGCACAGATTGAGGAGCGCCACACCACCCCGCAGGACATGAGCGAGGGCATCACTCGCTTTTGCATCGGCTTGACTAAAAAGGTGGTGCTTGCCAATGCAGCAGGCAAACTGGTGGAGCAGTATCTGAATGCGCCTTTGCAGGAGCTTTCGGTAGCGGGCGCGTGGTTTGGGGTTCTGCTCTATTCCATCCAGCTCTATTATGATTTTTCTGCCTATTCGGATATGGCAATCGGGCTGGGCAGGATGTTTGGATTTCATTATCACACCAACTTCAACTACCCGTATCTTGCCAAATCGGTCACCGATTTTTGGCGCAGGTGGCATATTTCACTGGGCAGCTTCTTTCGGGACTATGTTTACATCCCGCTGGGCGGCAACCGCAGGCACCAGCTGCTGAATATCAGCGTGGTGTGGCTGCTGACCGGACTGTGGCATGGCGCCAGTTGGAACTTTGTGCTGTGGGGAGCTTTTTATGGAATCCTGCTGATGGTGGAAAAGCTGGGACTGCTGCGCTGGCTGCAAAGGATACCGGCGGTGTTTTCCCATCTGTATCTGCTGTTTATCACCTTGATTGGCTGGACCCTCTTTTACACCACCGACCTGAGCCGTCTGGCAGGCTATTTTCAGGTGATGTTCGGCGGGTCGGGTAATCCGCTGACCGACCCGCAGCTTTCCATCACCTTTGCAAATCACCTCTTCTGGCTGCTGGCAGCGCTGCTGTTCTGTCTGCCGCTGACCCAGTGGTGCAAGAATCATCTGGAGAACTGGGTGGTACAGGACGGCAGAGGGCAGGGCAGACAGGCGCTTGTTTCCATTGGGACAGCGATGATGAATGTAGCGCTGCTGCTGGTGTGTACAGCGCTTCTGGTAGGGGACAGCTACAATCCGTTTTTATATTTCCGTTTTTGATGGCGTTAATCACCGGTCAAGGCGCTGCCAGGCAAAGGCAGTTGCCCTGTCGGTGGAAATAAGGAGGAACTATGAAACAGTCAAACCGCTCTCAGCAGCTGTATCTGGTCAACGTCAGTGTGGTGATTATGTTGCTGGTCCTGGTGGGAATCCTGGCAGTCGTTCTGCCCAAGCCCACCGTTTCCGAGGTGGAAAAAAGAGAGCTTGCAGCAAAGCCCCAGTGGAGCCTGCGCAGCTGGTTTTCCGGCGAGTATGCCGAGCAGTACGATGCCTACTATGCCGACACCTTTCCGCAGAGGGAGCAGCTGGTGTTGCTGGCATCGAAGCTGGAACAGATGCAGGGTGTTCACCCGGATGATGTCCGCATCCATCCGGCAGGAGGAAGTGCCCAGCAGCAGAGCCAGCAGCTGCCGTTGCCTGAGCCGGAAGCCGAACAGGAGCAACAACAGGAGCAGCAGGAGCTGGCAGGAGAACCGCAGCCGCCGGCAATCGACTATGACGCCTACAAGGACCCGAATGCACCGGGAAACGGCTTGAGCGAGCAGGGAACCGCAGGCGAACAGGTGGGCAGCCTGTTTTTGTACCGCAATATGGGGATGCAGATTTTCGGCTCCAGTCAAACGTTGTCGGAAGAGTATGCGCGGGTCATCAGCTCCTATGCCCAGCAGCTGGATGGGGTACAGGTGTACAATCTGATTGCACCGACCTCCATCGAATTTTATCTGCCGGAAAAATATCAGGGCATTGCAAGCAGCGAGCGGGAAAATATCGACTTTGTGGCACAGCAGATGAGCGACAAGGTCATCTCGGTGGATGCGTACAACCAGATTGAAAAGAACCGGGAGGATTACCTGTATTTCCGCACCGACCACCACTGGACGGCACGCGGCGCTTATGAGGCATACATCGCCTTCTGCAAATCGTCAGGGTTGCCCCCGGTTTCGTTGGAGGAGATGGAACATCAGCAGATTGACGGGTTTTTGGGTACCTTTTACAGTCAGACTCACGACAGTCAGCTGGCACAGACACCGGATTTTGTGGAATATTTTGTTCCGCCGGTTCAAACGACCACCACCCGCTATCAAACGGGTGCGCCGTTTACGCCGATTGATAGCAGCATCTTTGCTTCCTATGCGACCGGTGGACAGAACACATACAGCGTTTTTCTGCACGGGGATTTTCCGTTGACCCACATCCAGACGGACAACCGCACCGGCAGAAAGATCCTTCTGGTCAAAGAATCTTACGGGAATGCCTTTGCTCCCTTTTTAGCCTGCAACTTCGATGAGGTCTATATTGTGGACCAGCGGTATTTTGAACTGGGTCTGGTCGATTTTGTCAAGGAACATGGTATCACCGACCTGCTGTTTTTAAACAACATCTTTGCAGTCAATACCGATGTGCGCATCCGGGAACTCAGCCGCATCCAAAACCAGAGCTACCAGCCGATTTCTCAACAGCCGGTGCAGCAGCCGACCCAGCAGACGCAGGAAATCGAGAAAGAAGCGGAAGAGCAGAGAGAGGAAATGAGCAATCAATCGAAAGAACAGGCAGAGAAGCAGGAGAACGAAACACCGTCAAAGCCATCCAAAACAGAGGACCCGCCCAGGAGGTTAGGTCATAGAGAGTAAGCAGATGAGAAAAGAGGAGGGACAGGATGCGCAGGATAATGAAGCGGTTGGGAGCAGTGGCAGTAATCCTCTTGCTCCTTTCTGGATGTACACAACAGGCGGTGCAGAAGGAGCAAGAGGAACAGCCGCGGACGATGTCGATGGTGATTGCCTCCGATGCACCGACGAGCATCCAACTGGCAGCGCAGGAATTTGCCAACCGTCTGGCATACTATTCGGATGGGGAACTGGAGGTTTTATTGAGTGCCAGCGACCAGCTGGATGCTGTGCTGACAGCGGACGACACCCAGTTTGCTTTTGTGGAAAACGAGCGGTTGAGCAAAACCATCGAGCCACTGGAAACCTTTGCGCTGCCCTTCTTTTTTCAGGATGCCGATTACCTGTTCAGTGGGTTGAATTCCGAGCGCACCCGCAGGCAGCTCAATCGTCTGTTGGAAGAGGAGTATCCGATGGAAATTCAGATGTCGGTGGTGTACGGCTACGAGGATTTGGCAGCGGATGCAACGGTTGATTTGACCGATTTTCGCAAACGCTATCCATTGGCGGTCACCCGCTCCTTCTTCTCACAGGAGCAGCAGCAGGAGATTGGTGCATTGGAAATCGAAGGGGAAGAGCCGTTGCAGATGCTGCTGAACAAAGAGGTGGAAATCGCGCCAGTGGAGCTAAGCGAGCTTGTGCAGGCGGTGCAGAACCGGGATGACACACTGGTGCTGCTGGAAAGCAGCCATCGGCTCAAACCGGCATATCTGATGATGCAAAAGGGACTGTACGAGCAGCTGACGCCCAAGCAGCAGGCGGCGGTGGAGCAGGCGGTGGTGATGGCGTGCGGGTATTGCCGCACCGTTGCCGACCAAAACCGTCAGGAGGACCTGGAGCAGCTGCGGCAGCTGGGTGTGCGGATGGAGTCAGTCAACCGGGAAAAGTATCTTGCGCTACTGGCAGACATCTACCAGTATGATGCGGGCAGTATGCTCTACCGACCGGATGCCGAGCTGGACCGTCTGGTGCGCAGCGATGCGGTCAAATATAGCGTTTCCTAAACAGTAAGGAGGGCTACGGCTCTCCTTCTTTTTGAATTTGCCGGTATTTTTGATAAAAGAAGATGCCGACCAGCACCAGACAGGGCATCAGCAGCCCGCCTGCGATGCCGAACAGGTGCAAGCCGGCATAGATGCTCAGCAGGGTCACCAGTGGCGGCAAACCGATGCTTTTTCCCACCAGCCTTGGCTCCAACAGGCTGCGGAGCAGGTTGATAGCAAGATACAACAGCAGCAGTCCGAGTCCCAGCAGGCGGTTGCCTTGAAAGAGGGAGAAAACCGCCCAGGGAATCAAGATAAAGCCGATGCCGATGACCGGCAGCAGGTCCAGCAGGGAGGTCAGCAGAGCAATCGGGAAAAAGTTTTGGACACCCAGCAGCCACAGACCGAAGGAAAGCGCAGAGAAGGTCATCGCCATTAAAATCAGGTAGGTTCTTGCTATGCAAAACAGGCTGGAAAAGAGAAAGCGCTTCATCTCATAGGCAAGCGAGCGCAGCGAAGGCGGAAGCAAGTGGACCAGAAACTGGGTCACACGCGGGTAGTCCAGCGAGATAAAGCTGGAGCAGAGGATGGTGACCACCACACCAAAGAAAAAATGAGGCGTACAGGCGGCAAGGGAGGTACAGCACTTCAGCAATGAAGAAGAAAGGAAAGCGGACAGCTGGGCAGCGGCTGCGGAAAAGCTCTGCCGCCACAGAGCGACGGTCTGGGCAAGGTCGGGAGAAAAGCGGGACAAAAAACGGCTGAGCCATTCGAAAAAATCAGCAATGGCAGGCAGAAAAATCGTCCGATAAAGCTGAGGGGCGCGTGCTGTCAGGGAGGAAAGCCAGCTCCACAGCAGCAGGAGCGCCAGCCAGACCAGCAGACCCAAAAGCAGGTAGAACAGGGTCATCACAAAGGCGGCAGCGCGGCGCCGACGCAGATGCAGCTTTTGGGAAAAGAGCAGCGATACAGGACGCAGCAGAGCAGCGATTGCCAGTCCAAGCCAAAAGGGAAGGGTGGCGGGCAGGAAAAAACGCAGGGCCAGCCAGCCAAGAAAAAGCAAACTGCCTGCTGCCAGAGCAATCGCAATCAATTTGTCTGCCGCTTTCATTCCATTTCCTCCTTCGCCGTTTCAATATCTTGTGTCCATTAGTGTGCCCGAAGAGCCTGAAGGGATGAAAGAGAAATATTTCCCGGGAAAAACTTCCTGAATTGGGGAAAAAGCGAAAATTTCCCGGGGAATTATTTTCCGGGAAATGATTTTTGAAAGCAGCGAAGAATATGGCAAATCAAAAAATCTGAGTTGACAAACAAAACAAAACGTGGTAGATTAAAGTATACCCAAAAGTCAATACCACATAAATCGATGAGAAGGAAGTAAAACGACCAGCGCACTCACAGAGAGCCGGCGGCAGCTGAAAGACCGGCAGAAAGCGGGATCGACAAGGTAGCCTTTGAGAGTATGCCGAACAGCGGGAGGACCGCTCAGTAGACCATAACGGCTGAACCCCGTTACCGGTTCGGGGTGTTTTTTTAAGCACCTGCCGAGTGGGCAGAATCCTCTGCCAAAAAAGGTGGTACCGCAGGAAATGATCTCCTGTCCTTTGTATAACAGCAAAGGACGGGAGTTTTTTTATTTCCCAAAACATTTATTTTTAGATACGCAAATACACAAGGAGGAAACACCATGAAAGAACTTTCCAAGGTTTACGACCCGAAACAGGTTGAGGACCGCACCTATCAGTTCTGGCTGGACGGCGGTTATTTTCACGCTGAACCAAACCCGGACAAAAAACCGTACACCATCGTAATCCCGCCACCGAACATCACCGGTCAGCTGCACATGGGACACGCGCTGGATGAAACCTTGCAGGACATCCTCATCCGCTTCCGCCGGATGCAGGGCTATGAGACCCTCTGGCTGCCGGGCACCGACCACGCTTCCATTGCAACCGAGGCAAAGATTGTAAACGCAATGAAGGAAGAGGGTCTGACCAAGGAGGATTTGGGCAGAGAAGGCTTCCTGGAGCGCGCATGGGAATGGAAGCGCAAATACGGCGGAAGAATCATCGAGCAGCTCAAAAAACTCGGTTCCTCCTGCGACTGGGAGAGAGAACGCTTCACCCTCGATGAAGGATGCTCGCAGGCAGTCAAAGAGGTCTTTGTCAACCTTTACAACAAAGGCTTGATTTATCAGGGCGAGCGCATCATCAACTGGTGCCCGCACTGCATGACCTCCATCTCGGATGCAGAGGTTGAATATGAGGAGCAGGCAGGACATTTCTGGCATCTGCGCTACCCGCTCAGCGACGGCAGCGGAGAGGTCATCCTGGCAACCACCCGCCCGGAAACGATGCTGGGCGATACCGCTGTTGCTGTTAACCCGAAGGATGAACGTTACCAGAAGCTGATTGGCAAAACCGTCATCCTGCCGCTGGTCAACCGTGAGATTCCGATTGTCGGTGATGACTATGTCGATATGGAATTTGGTACCGGTGTTGTAAAAATCACTCCGGCACACGACCCGAACGACTATGAGGTTGGACGCCGCCACGACCTGCCAATCCTCAAGGTGATGAACGACGATGCCACCATGACCGCTGCCTGCGGCAAATATGCAGGTATGGAGCGCTATGAGGCAAGAAAAGCCATCGTGAAGGATTTGGAAGAGCAAGGCTATCTGCTGAAGGTGGAGGACCACACCCACAATGTAGGAACCTGCTACCGCTGCGGCACCACCGTTGAACCGATGGTTTCCAAACAGTGGTTCGTCAAGATGGAGCCGCTGGCAAAACCGGCAATCGACGTTGTCCGCAACGGACAGATCAAGCTCATCCCGGAGCGTATGGACAAGACCTACTATAACTGGATGGAAAACATCAAAGACTGGTGTATCTCCCGTCAGCTGTGGTGGGGTCATCGCATCCCGGCGTACTACTGCGAAAGCTGCGGAGAGGTCGTCGTTGCCAAGGAAACTCCGTCTGTTTGTCCGAAGTGCGGCAGCACCCACCTGCATCAGGATGAGGACACCCTGGACACCTGGTTCAGCTCGGCACTGTGGCCGTTCTCTACTCTGGGTTGGCCAAACAACACCGAGGAGCTCAAATACTTCTACCCGACCAGCACCCTGGTTACCGGCTATGACATCATCTTCTTCTGGGTAGCCAGAATGATTTTCTCCGGCTTGGAACACATGGGCGACATCCCGTTCAACACCGTTTTGTTCCACGGTCTGGTTCGCGATGCCCAGGGCAGAAAGATGAGCAAATCGCTCGGCAACGGTATCGACCCGCTGGAGATCATCGACCAGTACGGTGCAGATGCGCTGCGCTTCACTCTTGCCACCGGCAACACACCGGGCAACGATATGCGCTTCAGCGATGAAAAGGTCATCGCCAGCCGCAACTTTGCCAACAAGATTTGGAACGCTTCCCGCTTTGTTCTGATGAACCTCAAGGACGAGCAGATGGATTTGGCTCTGCCGCTCGACCGGCTTGCCATCGAGGACAAATGGGTGCTGACCAAGTACAATACCCTGGTCAAAGAGGTCACCGATAACCTTGAAAAGTTTGAGCTGGGCATTGCGGTCAGCAAGCTGTACGACTTTATCTGGGATGTTTTCTGCGACTGGTATGTTGAGCTGGCAAAATCCCGCCTGTGGGAAGACGGAGCCGAAGCAGAGGTTGCCAGAAAGGTTCTGGTTTATGTGATGGGCAACACCCTCAAGCTGCTGCATCCGTTCATGCCGTTCATCACCGAGGAAATCTGGCAGGCGCTGCCGCATGAAGGCGAAAGCATCATGGTTTCTCAGTGGCCGGTTTATGAGGAAAGCCTCAACTTTGCAGCCGAGCAGGCAGAGTTTGAAAAGGTGATGGATGCCATCAAGGCAGTCCGCGCCCGCCGCAGCGAGATGAATGTACCTCCGTCCAAAAAGGCTACCCTGTACATCGAAACCGCTTCGCAGGAAATCTTTAATCTTTCCACCCCGTTCCTGACCCGTCTGGCATGGGCAGATGAGATCATCCTGAGCACACCGGATGACCCGAACGGCTGCGTTCAGGTCATCACCGACAGCGCAAAGGTTTATATGCCGCTGTCGCAGCTGGTGGACCGCGACAAGGAGATTGCCCGCTTGACCAAGGAGAAGCAGGCTTGTGAAAAGGACATTGCGTTCCTCTCCGGCAAGCTGAACAACCCTGGCTTTGTGGCAAAGGCTCCCGAAAAGGTCATCAACGACCAGAGAGCCAAGCTGGAAAAAGCACAGGAACTGCTGGCAAAGACCATCCGTGAGGCGGCACGTTCTACCCATAAGAGACTGCGTCAGGTGGAATTTCGTACACAGTCTGCGGATCATCCGATCCTGTGGGCGGCAGATGAGTCTTATTATCTGAAGTTCTTCATTTTTCAGG
>ENA-ORMO01001204-ORMO01001204.1-human-gut-metagenome-genome-assembly--contig:-NODE-1204-length-29818-cov-3.258878_pt1 | contig 29818 bp, 36 predicted proteins | sample MGYA00242106_ERZ509001 | MGnify/ENA primary metagenome ERZ509001 (study PRJEB26280, sample SAMEA2338736) | human gut metagenome | biome: human gut; feature: human-associated habitat; material: faeces...
TTTATAGATAAATTTATATGAGTATTTTTTATATTTTTTATTTATTCCATTTTATATCGAAATATTTTTTTGCTATCTGCGGATATCTCTTCTCAAACTCAGCCAGGTTCGAAAATCTATGCTTTGATCTTCCAAGCCTCTTCTCAATTTTATTAATGCTTTTGTATAATCTATCCAAAGCACATTCAAACGCACCAATACCGGAAAAGAAACTGCTTAATTTTAAATCATCAAACAAAAACGGCATAGCTTTATATAACTCAATAAAAATGTAATATAAAACGTCTACCACAATAGAATTACCGGCTTGTTTGTACAACTGTGTATTGCTAACTACTTCTTCTGCTGCATCAAACGCATTATCAGAAAAACCCATAAGCCTAAAACATTCTCTTGGTGTTAATTTTCTGATTCTAATATTATTAGTTTCAAAAACATAATTGTCCTTTTGTACAGAAGTTAATGTATTTGTACACACATTATGATTAAATTCTAATCTCTGTTCAGTCTGTATTCCAGGAGTACGATCTGATGGATTTTCTGGATTTCTTCCTCGACTTGCACAAATAACTTTATCATCATATTCAATCCTACATATGCCGGTTTCTGTCGCAGTAATTGTAGGTGATATATTTCCACGGTCTTGCACTCTACCTCTTCTTGTTTTCGAATCCGGATAAGATAAATCTGCAACACCACCTACTTCGCATTCTATATACCCTTTTTTAGTTGCTTGTAGAATTTCAACAACTGCATTCATTCCCTGGTTTCCAAAACCTTTATAATCTCTTGCAAGTAATGTATTTGCAACATCAACCTCTTTTTCAAATTTCTCGCCACAATTAGATACAATTCCTGTCATTATATGAGGTTGTCTGCCTCCGCCTTGCATTGTTGTCAATGTAGGACTTATATTGTTTTTATCAAATACACCACCAGTATATCCTATTCCGAAATCTGGACGATTTATATTTCCAATAAAATGCTGCTCATTAGAAGTATTAGACTCGTATGTATGAATATTCTTTATAAATTTCTTAACCTTTTCCTCTGAAATATAATATTTTTCATCTACTTTATCTTCGAGAATATCTTTTAAACGTGTGCCATTATCAAATGGTTCCGGAAATTTAAACAACCCATTATCCAGTTCTTTCTTAATAAAAATAAGATATACTCTTTCTCTATTCTGAGGAATTCCATAGTACTTCGCATTGAGCACTTTCCAGTACACGTTATAACCGTATTCTTCTAATTCATCAGTAAATAACTTAAATGTTGTTTCTTTAAACTGCTTGCCAACAATATTTTTTACATTTTCATAAATACCAAAATTGGGTTTATTTGCTCGGATAACTCTTAGATATTCCACAAGAAGTGATGAGCGAGTTTTTTCAAGATTTGTACTTCCACAATGAGGGCATTTGTCTCGCTCAGACCAGTGGACAGTTAGTGGATTATATTCATGACTACAATCCTTACAAGTCCATACAGATCCTTTTTGTTTTCCAGCAACACTGAAATCTTGACAATTGTATGTAATAATATTATTTGCAGTGTACGTGTGATCTTCTTCAACCTCAATGTTATATACGTTTTCAACCTTATCTGTTTTAGAAATTTCTCTGATTGGGTACCATACAATATCATTTTCAATAAACCATAAATGTTTCTGTGAATGTTTCTGTGAATTTTTTCTGAATCGAATCATATATGTGCTCTTTTGACTTACCACTCTATCTTCAATAATGCAAGCATCTGGACGTTTGTCATAATAAATGCAACATCCTACATGGTAGACTTTTTGAATTGCTAGGCACAAAGACATTGCAAGTTCTTTACTTACTGTTGTTGCCTGATATATATTGCCAATATTGCAACCATCACCTGCCATATATCCTTCTAAAAAGTATTCCAATTTATGCATCGGTAAATCCAAGATAAAATTAGGGATTATCTTATTTTCTGCGCCAGTACCAAAATTATGTTCAAGAATAAATTCTACAAGTTCCATAGATGAAAATACAACTCTATATGTGGATTTTGCATGGGGATAACAGCTGTAATGCCTATTCTTTACAATATCCTTTAATTCATCAACCTTGTTACTTCCTATTGATAAAATACACTGATACTGATAACTGTTTTTTCTATCTTTTCTTTTATCTTTTCTAATATGACCATCAGCAATATACCTACCAAGAATCCAACAATCCTCGTCAGATAAATTATATGTATTCTCAGATTTAGTGTTAATATGACTTCCTACATAATATCCTTTTTTCAGATCCTTTAATTTAATTTTTTCTGGTTCTGAATTTTTTGTTTTTCTACAATAAAAAGGATGATAATCTGTACATTCTGTTTCTAAAAATCCTTGTACTTTTAATTTATATATTTCTTTATCTACTTCACCGCCGTTTCTTAATACAGGCATGAACCTATTTTTATGAGTTAATACCATATCTCCAACTTTAATGTCTTCAATATTTTTATACCCATTCTTTGTAAAAACTTTTGTACCTGCGACAAAGCATGGACTGCCACCACAAATCATATTAAACGTAAATAATTTATTTTCATCAATCTTAGTTATATCTCCAAGGTTCCTCGATGAGTCTACATTATGAATGGCACAATATGATTTTTCTGCATACTTATCAAATTCACAAAAATTTACGAGTTCCCATTTTTTATTTTCACATAATTTTTTATTATTATTCAATTCCCATTACCTTATGGGGATTACGTAATCACTTTATTCTAGAATTTACCAATTGCCTTTCATTTTAGTTAAATCCCAGCGTCCCAGGATCTAAATTTATTTTTTGATTTTTTGTTGGAAAAGAACCTTCCCACATGATATAAAATAGCTACGAATTTTTTAGATTAACCTAAAATAGAAATAATATCTTCTAATATAATAGAATTTTAAACTCCTTACCCTAATCTCTTCTCAATTTCATCTTCAAGTATTTCTGGAATTTCTTCCTTACTTCTTTCCCAGAATCCACCTCTACCAATCAAACCGTCAGCCTCAGCATAACCATAGATTGTCTCCGTATCTCTTCCAGCTGGATCATATTGTGTGCCAGTATTAATAGAAACTTGTGCCATAGCTCCATTCTTGGTCTCGAACACAGTATCAAGCTGCGGAGCTGCCTGAAGCATTCCAATTCTGTGATATCGACCTTCCGGTACAGAATAAAATTCATCCACATTCTTCTGAAGTACATTCTTGGATTCCTGCGCGGCGGCGTCTACAGCGGAACGGACTTCTTTAAGGATTGCAGCTTTCAGTGCATCTAGTGATTTATATGTTGCCATAACTAAAACTCCAATCCAGATAAGCCAAGCTTTTCTCCTGCCTCTTCACAAAACCTTCTATATCTTGCATTTTGATCCAGAATTTTCTTAACAAATTTGGTCTGTATAAAAAATTCTGTCAGAACATCTTTTTCAAATTCACTAAGATTTTCCCAGTTCTTCATAAGTGTAATAGATTTATTTCCTATTGATTCTGACTCTTCAATATCAAATCCATGCTTATTTATAATCCGCTCGATCTCGTCTACTAAATACATACCCAGTATCAATTTTTCTGCTGTCTGAATCTGACTTTCAATTATTGTTACAGTCCCATCACTGGTAATATTGTATAAATTCTGTATTTCTCTATCGACATACGTTTTACAGATAGCCGTAACTAAGCCACTGTGCATCTTACCATCATTTGTCGTAATCCTTACATACTCACCAACATTAATTTTAATATCCATAATTACTTGTTCTCCTTCTAATTTTTCTTCTGTGGCTCAACCATAGATAGCCATGTTTCTGACTTACAGCCCAGAGCCTTATATATTTCATTAATTTTTCGTAGTTCCTCTACATCTACAGTGGAATAATATCTTTCTTGTAACATCTGGATCAGATAACCGTAACTGTCTTCATCCAACTTGACTGTTCTCTCCATCATTTAATCCTCCATCACACTCTCAATAGATTTGTAATATTCACCATTTAAGAAGCTATGAATTTTCTTTAACTTATCCGCTGGTAATGTCTTGATTTCACCGTTGAGCCATTTGTAAGTCACTGCCAAATCACTGCCGATACATTCAGAGAAATATTTCTTTGAAATTCCATTTGCTTCCAGATACTTAGTTACTATCTCATTTAGCCTCATTATTTCTGCTCCTTTCGTTAATCTTTTACGCAAAGAAACCAGCACCCTGTTAGGCACTGGTTCCAGTTTTTCCTTGTTTTATATAACTTTTTTCGATTATCATACCAGATATTGTGTGTTTTCCTCTTTTTCCATTATAGGGATTCGACTTCTTAAATTTCGACCTTTGATGATAACATATTTTTTATGTCATAAATCAAGCTTCATTTTCACGATAACTGAAAATATTTTCACGCAGCCTTATCCAGCCTAAAATAATCCCTTATCTTCACCCCGGCTTGGTTATAATTAGCAGTCGTAAACCATATCTCACCAAACGGTTTGCCATAATACAATACATCAATTTTCAGATCACCGCTCTGCATAGTTTCAATACTAATAGCACCACATTCCTTCAGACTCTTCAGCGCAGGTTTTATAAAATCATTATTTACACCAACCAACATTGCAATGTTCTGATAAGATAACTCTCCCGGACAATTATTTCTCAAAGTCAATGTCTGCATATTCATCTTTCGGCTCAAATACAATAACACCGCAATCAATCTTTCATATTTAATCTGGTTATCACTGCGTCTTACAATCTTATGCTTTAATATCAGTTTGCGGATTTCCTCACGATCTTCTTTATAAAAGGTCACCTCATTATCAGTGCAATCCGACCTATCAATTGAAGCAATCGTGATTTTTCCTGTGCGTTTTTTCTTGCTCTCAGCCAGATTGTTCTTATGGTGCTTCACTGACAACTTCTCAAAATCCACCTGTTTATTGATATTCTCACTCTTTGCTCTAGCAATCATCTCTTCCGGGAATGCATTCCATAATAAGTCTTTGGATTTCTGGTTATCCCTAAAGTCTCTCTTTGTATAATAAATTAGGATCAGCATATCCAACAGCTTGTCTATATCCGGTACAATATACAGAAGCTCTGTACGGCATTTCTCATAAAACATTCTATATCTCAGCGAGATATTAGCTTTTTCGTTCTTATCCTTGCTCTTATATGAAGCTCTGATACCATCAGCCAGCTTTTTATATTCATCCTGTAAAATCTGTACTTTCCTATATACATCTCTGTTCACATGGACATTTCCCGATAACAACGTCCTATAATCAAACGCTTCACCTGACACTACTTCAGTCTGCTTGTCAATCTCAGCAATCTTCTGTTCAGCAAGATGGCACAACCTATTCATGTTACAATCGTAATCTACAAACCGTTTCTTCTTATCTGGATCACCACAAAAAAATTCTGCATTACTCATGGACAAAGCTTCGTCCTGGGCTGCTGCCAGATTTTTTTCAAGATAGCGCATCCAGTAACCCTTTTTCTTATCCTTCAGAAATTTCAATACTTCTACTGGAAAAGATGCATTCTCCCCAGTCTTAGCAAAATCTATAGTCTCGGCACCCACGATTGTACCAATCTTAATATATTTACGACATTCGGGATATAGCTCCGATAATGTCCATAGATCAGTCACCCGATCAATCACGCTGCCTATATTGTTCTTGTACCCTCGGGCATTCACTTCCATGAGACCAGGCACATCTGATATAATTACTGACTTCAATTCTTTGCCGGACTCTCCGTCTTTTACAATCAGATTATCATTTCCAGATTCCATCTCATGTTTCACAGCATTAATAATCTGCAAACTGTCAGTAGTACAAACTGTATCTCCGTCATAGTCTGCGCCCGATAATGCCAACGCTAAAGTATCATACATACTGGACACAATTGTACATTCCTGATATTTGTACCATTTTTGCATCTCAGCACTGGTTATAACCTGGCACACCCTATGTTCCATAGCAATATGCGGATTACGGATTACATCTACTTCAGATACACCGCGTTCAGTCCAGTACTTTGAATATATAGTCCATGGATTAGGCAGTAGTCCTTTTACATCCAGACCAAAAGCATATTCAGCAAGACCGTAAATATCGGGACAAAAGACTTCGTAGTGACCGTGAATTCTTTGCTTACCACTCAGTAATTCATTCCGCATACGCTTAATATCATCTTGCATCTTACCTCTAACGTAAGTATCATTCGCCAACGCATGATTGTACTGCAACGCCTGATAATATGGCTTGATATATTCTGCTTCTTCAGATACACCACAGTATTTTAAAAATTCATCTACACTGGATCTAATTCTCCGATATGTATTCACGCTGTTAGATACCAACTGCTCTGCTTCTTCAAACGTAAATCTCACTGTCTGCAATGGTTGATAACTCAGTAAACTGGTATTCCTTATGTCTTCTGGTGCATCTGCATATTTAGCTACATTAAACGTGCGCCTATATCCATGTACTTCTTCCTCAAAAGCACTCTTCCATTTCTGGCAGTCAAATAGTCCTACATTATCCAGATACAGATTCCAAAATTTAAACTGAGATTTTGTGACAATCATATCAATCTGATCCGTGAATATATCCCATTCTCTACCGCCAAGATCAATAATCTTGCTTACTCCTTTTTCTCTGGCAAACGCTCTCAGATCAAATGTAAAGGCTTCACCTTTCAACGCTGGCAAACATCTGAATTGGAAACAAGATGGAATGTATCTTCTGCCGGTCCGCTTACTTCTACAGTCTAACTCTTCAGCCCATCTTGAAGCACATTCAGGTGTAACAAGTCCTGCACCATCAAAAGGCAATATTGGAATCTCCTTCTCTGTAGGTGGCAATACCTGATATTCTTTCTGCTCACCAGTGCCAGTAACCTTTACCACATCTACAGTTTCCATAACTGCTTTTTCAAAATCATCTATAACAACAATATGAGGCGTTGATACTGGCTGACTGTTCGTTGTCACTAAAGCATAGTAAGCATTCCATTTGGAGGGCTTGGGATAATCTGTGTTCTTTGGAATTCCGCATAGCAGAATATCATCCAACTTGTCTTTAATGCTACAATCTACAAATAGATTCTTCTGAGTCCTGGAATGGGAAGCACCGCAAAATTCAGATACATATTCAGTGGTTGCATCACCCCGGGTTACTTTTAAGATTCCATCATGTTCTCTCAGCACATCGTACCGCTTTACATTTTTACCAATCTCCAATGTGATAAGATATGGAATGATCTCACGACCAGCTTCATTTACCTCAATATGACCGTGTTCCTTCTTATATATATGTTTCAAAATCCTGTGTAGCTCACTTTCACTAGAAAGATTCCTAGTGGACTGCTCTCGTACCGCTGACAGAACAATTTCATTTGTATAACTTTCATCTTCATTCTGCTTCAGCCAATTTATGTTTAGATTTTGTGTTTCTACCAATTTCGTACTTATGATACATCCCCCATCCTTTTAATATAATCTATAAAAAACAAAACTTGATACCTGATGATACTGAATGATACCCTTGGTCTGTTGTATAATAAACCTAACCCAAAAGAAAGGAGGTGACGCAATGAATACAACATTAACACGACTGCTTTTGGAAGAAGTTTATTTGCCTAACCGATATCCCTACTATCCAAATTCTCTTGCTGAATATTCTACGCAAGAAATACAAGCTCATGAAGCTGAGTTTGAAAAACTTGGTCTTTTAAAATTCTGGAAGCAAAAAGCATTTTACAGCATTTCAACAGATAATACAGACAACTGGACACCTTACGTCCAACTGAGAGCAACTGTCAACAAAGAAGCCTGTGAAAAATTCTTGGCTTCCATCAAATAAATCCATCAGCCCAGGGGTACAGCTTCCTCTGGGCTTTTCACCGCAAAAATAATCCTATAAGTACCTATAACTTTTCCTCAAAAATCATCACTATAAAATATTAGTTTTATTGGAAAATCGCCCCCCGAAAAACCCTTATTTTTCCTGCATTCTACGATTTGCCATTTTGAGAATTTTGCCAATTTTTAGAAAAATCCGGTCAAAACACCCCTAAGAGGAAAAATTTCATCCTCCCGGAGTGTCACCGCATATTTTATCAGACTTTTGCTTCAACCAAATTATTTCGGTCAAGCTTTTGAGGTGCTTCCGAATTATTCGTAACCACCACATATTGTAAATTTTATGCCAAAACCGAATTATTCGGCTTTGCCTCATAATATTTTGAGGAGGTGACTTAAAATTATTTGAAGTCACCACTTATATCTGGTCAGCCGAATAATTCGGTTCACCACTTTGTATCATTTTTGGAGTCTTATAATTATTGGAGGACTCCACTTGTACATTATTTGAAACCGAGTTTTTCGGTAATAATTTTCAAATCCGAATTATTCGGACTTGATTTTAGCAAAAAATAATTCTAAAGTTAACGTGACGGAAAAAATTTCGTTCACGCCCTGACAACAACACGAAAATATTTTATTTAACTACCAAATTATTCGGTAGTTTTTCTGGATACAAATTTTTTTTTGTCTCCAATACCTAATTACGAAAAAAATTCGCAATTATTCAGGAATCAGCCTTTCGCCAATCCCCACAACTATGTATTGATGTAATAGGGGCTTCACCTATCATTCGTCCCATCCTTAACTACTTCTCATTAGAAAAATAATTTATTTTCAAAAAAATTCGAACTTTTTTCAATTTTCGTGTGATTTCAACGAGTCTCATTCGTATAATATATGTAGTATCAACACAAAATAATGGATGAGGAAAACTAAATATGGAATTCATTGAAATCACAGATGAGGAAGCGTTTAACCTTCCTGCCGATCAGCTCATAGCAATTGCTGTATACAATCAACTCTGCCTGAATGCTACTTTGGAACAGGATGATCCAGAAATCAGTTCAGAGCATATTGACGAGCAATACCAAAAGCTGATCAGCAAATAAAAGGTTAGTCAATCATCAAATCAAGCAAAGTAACGGTGGACATGGATAATTTCTGTGTCCACTTTTACGTCTGCTTCACTAGCAGCTTCTTCCAATGACCTCTTAACTGGTATATCTGTACCATCATCCGGTACCCCAAAATTCTTTGCCATATCATCCGGTACAACGTGTCCACCAATCTTACAGTCATCATTTTTCACATTGCTCTTCTCTTTATTTACATTGCTCTTTATATTATTCTTTTCAAACATCTTAGCAACGTCCTCCTTCGTCAACTTCTTTACAGTCTTAACCCACTCTGCAACTTCTGGTAATGTCATATGTCCGTATTCTTCCAGGACTAACTTCCGATCACCACTCTTCACAATAATGCTCCACTTACCGCCTTTTTCACTCTGAAAGCTATACCCTTTATTTGCCAATGCTTTCCTGATCTTTGATCTAACAGCCACATAAGATGTAACCTTTGAAGCAAGAATATGGTGCTTTTGATCTACTGTAAATCTCACAACATCACCATTGAAAAGTTTCGCTCTTGCAGTTACCGCCTTTCTACCGAAGCAATACTCTTTACCGTCTTCACCTTTAATAAGTCCGTACTGCCCCTTGATGTAATACTCGATTGTTCCTTGTAAGTTTTTGTTTGCCATAATGTTACTCTCCTTTGATCTTAAATTTTTGTGGTTTATTTTTCACTGGGAATTTCCTAGTAAAGATCATTCATCCAGTTACATACAGTTCTTCTTATTCAGTTTTTCATTTATTCTGCAAAATCTCACAGCGGAAAATTCCGCCGTGAAGCCCAACATGGTTCTGCCATCAGTTCAAAATTCTTACTCTCTCAGTAAGCACATATATTCATCCATACAACACAAATTTCGCCCAAATATCAAGCAATGCTAAATTGTCAGTCTGGAAAATCATCATCTATTTTTACCCTCGTTTTCGTGCAAAATAGTCATTGCTATAGAAACAGTTGCTACCGCCTAATCCGTCCTGGAAGATTGATATATGGGTGTCCACTGAATTGACTCCCCATCTAAACAATCAATATGTATAGGTATCTTAGTTTTAGAAGCTCCTTGCAGATCAGATAAATTATTCAGTGCACACACACAAATTTACTTCCCGGCACACAGAATAATAGCTTATATTCCCCTATTCTCTTCTTTACGAAAAGGGCTCAGAAACCCAGTGTTTATGCGACTTTCCAGACTCAAATGTGCATTTTTTATTCATCATTTTGCACATTTTTATTTTCTACAACTTATTATTTTGAGAGTTAATTTGATTAGAACGAATGAAATGTGAAGCTTTAGCGAACATTTCAAGAGTGATGACAAATGAACGTAGCTTTAGCGTAGTGAATGCGTCAGCCCCTGTCGGAACGACAGATAAGTTAAGTGATTTTTATCTTACTTGCCTGGTGTTCCACCAGATTACTGCCGCACAACCTTACGGTTGTTTGTCATCACTTCACAATTTTTCGCTAACGCTTCAAAATTGTTCGTTCGAAATTGATTGTTTGTTGATTCATCATGTAATTATAACAATATTAACATTTTTGATGTTTTTGAATATTCTATCTATATATTATTTTTCCATCTTTATTCTTTACAAAAGAGGCTCGGAATCCCAGTAAAATAAAGGGTTTAAAAATCAAAATGTGCAGTTTTTGATGCTCATTTTGCACATTTTTATTTTATGCTGCCTTTTCAGTGACATAACAATTTTGAATCCAATTATTTAATAGCTCTCTCATACGCTCACTTGGAATATAAATATCAATCGGTTTACCATTACGAATCTGACTTCTCCACATCCATTGTAACAATGCTGATAAGGAACACATATCTTCATCAAAGATAAGATCATAATGATTAACAAATTGTCTGATCTCCGGTGACATAAAAAAGTTTACCAGATATGCCAGCGCTTTCTTGTCCTTGAACTCATTCGTTCCTCTGGCATTACATGGGACAAAACCTTTCGAATACCCTTTACCTTTAATATATTTGGTATATGACTTGAATACGGTATACATATTATCTTCTGAATTGGTCTTAGAAACTGTTCTGAAGAAATTCTCTGTATTTGCCTTTAACTGTTCCAGCATAAACAGATTGCTTTTCCTCTTACTTTCGTACCAGTTCTTTGATAGAGGATTAGTCTTTCCAATCTTAGTGCCAATCTTATTGAATTTGCCCTCATAAATGTTTATCAGGTCAACCACTTTTCTACGCTTCTCATATTCCAGTTCTTGATTATGCTTAATCAATTTTCTGTCATAGTCCAGCATATATTTCTCGTAGTGAATACCGTGAATGTCAAAGTATGATTTCTGAATGCTACCTTCCCACAGATATGTAAAGATATAACTCTCTTCAAAGCACTTGAAGAAGTCTACCGGAAAATTCCACATGATGATTCTTGCCAGCTCTTCGCTGTCTTCTTTCTTAAATCCCATAAGAGATTTAAAACTGCATAAACGTTTAATATCTCCGAATACACCTTTGTACTTCTTGTCATCATTCCAGATTAGGAATCCCTTATCATCCAGAGAGACAAGCTTCTGCTCAAAAATAATCTTCATATCATCCTTGGTTATCTTATAGGTATCAAGTACATCCAGGCATTCATCAATCATCAGAACATAGTCCTTACTCTTCAGCAGTTCCAGCATATCCAGGTCCATCTTCTGAATGAGCGAATGCGTTGTGACAATATTCTTTTCATTCTCTACAAGCCATCTGAAATGTTTCCATTTGGAACCCCATTTCTCCGGATCAACAATATCAATGTCTGTGCCATCCTTGAATCTCTCGCATTCTGACAGGAGCGGTACAATGCAAAGGAACTTCCTGTCCGGATTGTCATTAATGTAATTAATCGCCCATGTGCTTTTGCCAGATCCCATGATATCGTCTACGATTGTAATTGTTCTTTCTTCTGTACTCATAAATTGTCTCCTTTGAAATTTTTAATTTTCCTCGCATTCTTATTTTCCTCCATATGTTTCTTCTATTTTTTGTTCTGTTTCATTCTTCAAATTGCACCGGAATCTTATCCGAATACGCTAAATTGCCTTCTGTGCAATATTGTTCTTTTTAATCAAACTGACAACTGTTCTTTTCTGTCCTTGTAGCACAGATGGAATATGAAATAATATCTCTTTACCATCACTAAATTCAATTTTGTAATATCTCTGGTTACTATTCCATGGACGAATTTTTGAAACATTCCAAATTTGAATATTGTATCTTTTACAAAAATCTTTATACTCTTTGATTGCAGCATTAATTTCATCAGCATAAAGTCCAGATAAGTGTTCCATAAGCAGATCGCCACCATAATATACTCGAAAACAAATGCAGTTACTATATGTCGATTCACACTGAATATCAATTAAATCCGGCTCTATAAGTTGCTTCTTACAGTTTTCAATCTGTATTTTTCCAGAAGGAATTCCTGTATGTATAAGTGTTTTAAATAGCTCATATGCAGGTTCCAATTCGTCAAAAACCTCTGGATAATCTGGATATTCGTTTTCAATATAGTCTATATATACATAATACTTTTCTTTGTACTTTCTTACCAAAACGTATGCTGGAAAATGTTTTGTTTCGTTATCAAAAGCCCATCTATCACTTTCATAGCCATATTCTTCTTCATAAATGTAGTCACCTTCATTTGTTACTTCCATAAATAGATCACTTGCCGTATCTGCGTCATACAACTCATCCAATTTTGCCATGATATCTTCCTCTCATTCTTTATATTCCGTCACTGCTGTCTTTTCACTATTTACTTCTGTTTTCTGTTTCGTTTTATTCCGAAAAAACTAATCTGAAATCACCACTTCGAATCAGACTCATTAACTTTGCAACAAACTGATTAGATACCAGCTCTGTAATCTCTTCGCCGTATGTATTCAGTTCTCCAATATCGACAACTTGCAATTCCGGATATTTCTTCAAATCAGACTGTTCAATTGGTGTATGAAAACTGTGGGTTCCTAAATCATAGAACAGATAATATGAGATATGCGGAACATTGACCACAACAAACTCTACATATTCGTGTAATTCCTTATCATAGTAACCACTACTTCTCAAATAATTACCGCTATCGTAAATCTCATAATATTCTGGCTCATAGTCGTATACACGCTCTTTGTGGTACTCTGTTGTTTCATGGATGCAATTTGGCTTCAGTAATGTAAGCATTTTATCTTTCTGGCTGTAGTATTCCTCTTTCTGCTGACGATAATTGTCTGCGTTACCGTAGTAATCGGTTCTATATTTGGAATACTTATGCTCATTGTCTCTACAGTTCTTTGCCCTTTTATTCACGCTAAACAGGCAATCGGATAACATCTGTTTAGTGATGATTTTCTGTTTCAAATTCTGCGTGTACTCTTTAGGTGTCCTCATATCCATGTTCTCCTTCTCTTCTTTAATTGTCCAGGCAGCAGCTTTTATATCTACCGCCTAAATCCGGTTATTTGCTTACTGCTTCATATCCTCTAGCTGACTTTCCGGTTCGGTTGGTCTTCAAAAGTTTGCTGTCATCAAACCATGGAACTGTACCGCCTACGAATCTTGATTCTGGCATTCTATTTTCAGATTTGCCGACCAGATGAATTAAACCGTTAGCTTGTAACACAACTAAGTCATTATGCTGCTTCTCCATACCTCATTTATCCTCTGTAAGTCACTTCGCAATTCTTCCGAATTTTATTTCAGACATTCTCCATCTGTATTCCGATTCATATGAACTCTGATGTACTATTACTCAATTTTTCCCAATCAGAATAACAGGTCTCGTGAGCACCTTTTTTTAGTGGTCTTTGGAGCTTCTTCTTTAACAGGTTCGAAAAATTCAAACTTGCTTGTAAGTCTTTTTTCACTCTTTGCAGCTCTGTTCCGATTAATAGTGTCTTTGCTACTTTCAAGCTGTTTCTGGATTTCTTCCAACTTGGCATATGGCAGTGATAAACCGGATAACATACAGATTGTAATATCTGATTCATAGCCTCGGAAACAATCGTAAGGTTTTCCGAATTCTGCATTGATTTCTTCTGTATTAACACCAGCTCCAAGTCCAGCACAAATTATCATAGAGTATGTAAGAACCTTATCTTCTTCCAGTGGTGCATAAATGTTATTCTGGAAACTGTTAATAATCTGCTGGGTATTGGTTTTATCTTTGTCAAGCAATGTGATCACTGCCATCCCCGGAGTTTGCAGCATTACCTGAATCTCTTCCGTGTCTGCATTACCATACTTTGATGTTGAATTATTGGTAAGCAGTGCATCCAGATAGGTAAAGAAAAGCTCATTGATCTTCAACTTATCACCAAGTCTGTCATTATCCAGAATGAAGGTTGCACCAGGCTCTTCCAGCTGTTCAATCTCACATAAAGTGTTGTACGCATTTTCCAGAGCTTTCAGTGATTCTGTCCGTGTGTTCGGCAATACCGTTATTACCATACAAGCTTTCGGTTCCAGCTCTGATACAATGATTCTTTTCATAGAGGCAAGAATTCCTGAACCAGTGCCACCACCGCAAGAACCAATGATAAAGATATAATCCAGACCTACCAGTTTTTTCTTAATGACATTTACCACGTTGTCCAAGTCTTCACTGAAGATTGTTTTTGATTTATTGCGGTCCTTACTGCATCCTTCGCCGCCGGGAATGTGATACTTGTCTGAATCTGGAATATCTGTCAGACTGTCCAGATCCTGTTGTGCTGTGTTTATAAATACTACCGGATATTTAGCTTTGTAAAATAACTCTCCCTGATTGCCACCGTAAGCTCCAATTGCTACGAATCCAACTCTTCCTTTTAATCCTTCCATGTCTTAATCCTCCTGTGTATCTTCTGAAATATTATCTGGTAATACTTTTAATCCAGCTACCGTAATGATATAACCTGTTGCTCTCTCAACCTTTGCACCTCTTTCCACATATCCCAGACTTTCCAAAATACGGAGATGCTTATAAATGGTAGAGGGTTTATCGTACTTCTCAATTTCTGCTATCTCATTACATGACATAGATAGCATAGGACTGTCTGCTTTGTTTTTTCTCAGAATGCTTAGAATTACATATTGAATCCTATTCAAATTAAACTCCATCTTTTATCATCCTTTCTTTAATTGTGATATACCTACAGTGAACTCAACCCACTGTGTAAAAAAATATGGTGATCTGGTTCATTCTCTACTTCCGATTTCTCAGGAATTACATTCTGCAAATGTGTATTGATGTTGTTTCCTAAAAAAGGGTGCAAAAAATAAAGCAGTCTCACTGAAAGATATAAAAATAGTCTTGTGGGCTGTGTTATAGATGCAGGTATAAAGTTGTCATGGTGCGGTATTGATTGTGTTGCTTGCTTGTGTTGTTTCCTATTTAATATAGTTTTTTATGTATTGGGTAATATGACAGATTGTGTGAACGTATGTTCTCACTTGTCACGAAATGAAAAATAGACTATACTTAACTTGTCGAAGGTTATGTATGGTATTTATCATTTGTGGTGAATCTGTACATATTGAGAGGTCATTGCTCTGCCAGGAGCTTTGATCTCTTTTTTTGTTTCTATGTCTAGCATAATATCACACCTAATTACTTGCGTCAATACTTAATAAGTATTTTTTTTACTTATTTATTCTTTGTTTGACTTTCTTCATTTTTTATATTACACTAACATCATTAGAAAGCAGGTGAATTATATGAAAATGGATAAACTTTTAATTACTGATAATTTACGCCAAAATATTGTTGAGCTTAGGAAAAAAAATGGCCTCTCCGCTTATGAATTATCTGAAAAAAGTGGTCACTCAAAATATTGGCTTCCTAATATTGAAAATGGTAAAACCCAAAAAATAAGTAAAGAAGATTTATTGTCTATTTATAGTATTCTATTAAATAAAAATGAGGATTCCGCTGTTATACCATATATTGAACAAATTATACAACAGCCACTTAGTTCCGATACATCATGGTATCAATTACATTCAGTACAAGAATCGAATATACTTCATAACAAATATATTCCTCAGTCTCATTCACCAGAGCAATTAAAACTTGTAATTAATAGCGAATTTTCAAACATAAAACAACAATTATTCAAAATAATTTCAGATCAGCCCCAAGAGAACCAAAAAGCTGCATTAAATGCATTGGAAACTTTTCGCCGATCAGTATATTTTAATCCAGAGCTTAGTTTAGCTTTAATTAATATTCCACTTTTTGGAGTAGATTCTGAGAACTCTAATGAATATTGTACTTGCATTAATGACTTGACAGCATTAGCTGCAAAATATAATGATTTTGCAAATAGAAAAGATATTCGTCAAAAACTATATATCGAAGAAAATATAAATAAACAACTTGAAGAAGAAAATTATCAAACCGCCCAACAAGTGAACACTAATTATTATAATCTACTATCACTACTTAAAGATCAACTAGTAAATGGACAGTATAATAACTTTTTTAATTTTTTAAATATGTTTTATTCAAGTATTGTGGAATCTCTCAAAAGACTTGTGTCTGATAACTTAAAAAATGAGCTTCCAGATATTAACGAAATTAAAAACGGCGATAATTTTTGTGATCTAATTATGTACTGCTCTAAATTACTAATTTTGCTACAAGATGACTACAACCTATCGCCACCTACCCGAGAACAAATTTCAACATATATGAGAGTAATTCATTTACTTCGTGAGGTTTCCACTATTCAATAGCCGTATTCTTCCCATGGGCTACCGATCATCCCGGCAGCCCTCTTTTTATGCTCAATCCCTATTCTCAAATATCTCTGCCAGCGTCAGACTGATATTCGGAAATGCTCTCAGGGTAATCACTTGATCCGCATTGCAATAATCTTCTTCCGGATCATCCTGGAGAATATAACAATCTTGCAACACATACCGTCCTGCTACCAGATAATAAATCTCTACAGACCGTTCCATTGATGATACAATCCAATATTCTTGAACACCTGCTTCTTGATAAATCTTCAGTTTATCCCTCCGATCATGTAAAACCGTGGCTGGGCTTACAATCTCCACAACAAACTTTGGGATTCCACAATAATATGTGTCTCTAAGGTTTTCACGGTCATGTACCACAAGCACATCAGGGACAACATAATCATCATTTACGGCTGGATGATATCGGTAATCCAAATTGCCAGTAAAGACCAAGCTTCCTTTTGAAAGTCCATAGTGTATTATTGTGCTAATGTTCCCGGCTACAATACCATGTTGGTATGCTTCAGATTTTGGAATTGTATAGATCACACCATTTATCTTCTCTTCTTTGATGTTGCTGTCGCAGTATGATTTCTGTTTAGCTTTTGCTTTCTTTATAATATTCTCCACATTGTCTTGTAGAAATTCCTCAAATCTTCTGATCTCCTCAGAAGAATATCCTACAACAGAAATCCACGTATTCCCTGGAATCTCACATCTAGCAGAGTCAAATCCTGTTTCTGTCGGACGTTCAAAATTAACAATTACTTTCTGTTTTCCAGATTCAGTTACAATCTGCGAATGTACAATCTCTGTTTCATCTGGCAATGTAATATATGGGTACATCATACAAACCAACTCCCTTATATATCCATTTCCGCAAAATCAATTACCAGATTATCATAAATACCTACTGGTACTTTATCTGCCATGGTATAGGTTTCCATTTCGTTCTGCTCGAAGTTATATACCATTACCATGTCTTTTGCATAGTCCACAATCCAATACTCACGGACTCCTGCTGTACGATATTTAAACAATTTAATCATGTAGTCCATACGGCGGCTTCCTGGTGAAACTATCTCAATGATCCAATCGGGCGCACCCTCACAGCCACGATCTGATAATTTGTTACGGTCACAGATTACCGAAATATCAGGCTCAATATAAACAGAATCATCATCATTAAGTAATACTGCAAATGGAGCATGATATACCTTACATTGTCCACCATTTCTCTTGATATAATCATGGATAGTTGCATACAGTTCACCTGATATATCCTGATGTTTACGGCTTGGAGCTGCCTGATAATAAATCTGACCGTCAATCAGTTCTGCATGTTCATTCTCTGGCAATGCCATGATATCCTCTATAGTATACTTTTTATTTTCCTTTAAAGCTGGCATTTACAGTCACCTTCCTTTTTGTCCTCCAACATTTATTTTAATCTACTCCCATTATAGCTGTTTTCCATTGCATTATCAACGTAATTTCGCCCAGGCAGCAGTGGATTAGTATGGAATACAGCTGTAATGACTGCTGCCACTGCGCCTTTGTTCTGTCCTACTACCTGTTCCCGATTTCTGTAGGGAGTCGTGTTTTGCGACTCCCTTAATCGCATTATTCAATGATGTACCGCATCATAAAATACGTAAACTCTTCATATTCGATAAGCTCATTTATGGCTGCCTGATTGTAAATCTTTCTTAATGCAGCTTTGCATTCTTCGCTATCTGCTCCAAGTAAATATTCATGCGCCCATGTAGTAAAAAAACATCTGATCCGCTCCGGTACATTCTTAGTCTCCCAATTATTCTGAATTGCATAGTCAATGATTCCTTGTAAGCTCATATTGTAGCTCCTTCCCTTACTGTGCCATACTCTTAATTAATTTATTTGCCAGTTTCCATTTAAGCTTCTTACCATATTTTCTCTGCATCTGATACAGATAGATTTCGTTGATCCGGTCAAAAAATGTGTCCGGTAACATTTTATCTTTGAAGGTGTTGCATGTTCGACAAGTACATTGAAGATTCTCCACTGAATCTGATCCACCTAAAGCCGTTGGTCTGATATGGTCTATAGTCATATCTTCATATTTGATTTTTCTACCGCATAACACACAACGTCCGTCTGCCTGATTGTAGATCATCATTCTTGTGGTCTTGGGAAAACACTTTTTCTTCTTTCGTCTGTAACAGATACGCTGTGTTTCCGTATCGTAGGCATAAAAACCCTTGGTTGCCTTGACATTTTCCCTTATGAAAATACTGCATCCCTGGAATGTAAATGTCTTTGCCTTTGTGAGATCAGTTGTCTTCTGGATCTGATGCTCTTCGTCTAAATATATGTACTCTGTGCCGTTTGTAATAACTATCATTTGTCTGCTCCCCCTTCAACAATTGCTTCTGCTCGTTCCTTTAATATCTGTAAATCTTCAGGCTTTACTAATTCTGCCATCATATCCCAGAAATAGTTGACTGTACCAGTTCCCTTATGGAATGCCACTGCATAATCAAGCATTTCCCAAATCTCTTCTTTTGTGAGTGGTTCTGTTGCGTCTGCCTCTGCTATGTGGTAATAGAATCTTTCATCAGGACACATCCAGATTCCAAGAATCAATCCGTCCTGAAATACACAATGTAATCTTCTCATTTTGCCTTATTACCTCCAATTTCCCTTGATTAACTGATAAATCATTCCTAGCGCAATCGGCGCAGCCATCAAATACATATTGTAATATTCTGAATCGCCGGTTACTTTGCAGATAACCCACGGAAACAGTGCAATAAAAACAATAGCTATGATCTGCTTCAGAAATGAGATCAACAATTCCCTTAATAGCTGACGTTTATGTTGTCTGCTTACAATCTGCTTTATTTTCTGTTTACGCTGTCTCTCTTGCTCATGCTTCTTATTTGACAGAAGATAATTTGCAACAAGCTCAACAACTTCATCTTCTCTGTATAACCGAATTACTTCAGGTTCTCTTACCGCTTCCATCTTTAATTCCCTCCTACTTATGTATTAGCCGACTACCTCCCATCTCATGTAGATGGGAACGCTTTGAGCCTAAAGTCCTATTTATAGTCGCTCAAACGACTGTTCTATTTTCTGTATTCTGGCTTGATAAGCTTCGAATCGTCAAACCATTTAACAGATCCACCCTTAAACTGTGTCTCAGGCTGGAAGATCACACCATGGCTTATCTTCTTTACCTGTCCTGATTCTGTTTTTACTGCAATATTTACATTCTGTGTCATTATTCTGCCCCCTCGCTATTAAAATAATTTTCCTGTTGCTACCGCCATAGCTATGTAAAATCCATCTGCAAAAGTGTTCTTTTCTGTCCGATTTACAAGATCTTCAAGCTCATGTTCAATGCGGTATTTCTGCTCTCTGGAAGCTCCGGTTAGCTTGCTTATATAATCAACAATTTCTGGTAAGCTATGACTGTAATCGTTATGGTCCGGTGTGAACTCTTTGCATTCATCATCACACCAGGCATTAAACATGGATTCCATTAATTTATTTCCTAAGTCCGTCACTGCTCTGCCCCCCCTTTCTAAAACCAGAAGTCCATGAGAAAGTCAAAATCTCCATCCCACATTTCCTGTGGTTCTTCCTGTTTTTCTGGATCTTCTCCTAAAGCTAACAACTGTTCTTCTGATAAACCGTATTCCTTCATATATTATTGTCCCCCCTGTTCTGCTGGTAATGGGTGTAGCAAGCTCAAGGCTGTAAGCACACCCTCTTTGAAAGCTTCGTACTGGATTACTTCTGAATAATCCACAATGGCTGTGTACAGCGGATCATGTTCTGCTTGACCTTTAGCAGCTTTATTGATTGCTTCAAAAGCTGACTGCTCTGCCGGTAATATGGTATGTACATTCACCCAATGTTCATACAAGGTCTTTATTGCGTCCCTCATGGGCTACACCTCCCATGTCGTAACATGATATCCAGCTTTTCTCATACTCTCAGCAAATTTATTACGCTCTGTCGCCGTGTCAAATGATCTGGTATATTCACAACCAGGCTTATTGAATGATACTCTATACATGGGCTATACCTTTCTCCCCGATCAGCCGATAGGACAGCTATTTAATACTAGATTGTCAACATCAGCTTCAAATACTGATACACAAGTTTTCTTGCTTCAAAGTCAATCTTTGCAATGTGATCCAGAAGCTCAACCGGCTCTTCGTCACTGAATGCGATTGCTAACTTATCCGGTAAAGGTATATTATGGATTGCTCGCTGTACTACTGGCTCAACCATCTGGTGTATAGTCTCCTTCAGTAATGCCACAAAGTCCTGTTTGGATAAGTCTGCATCCATGTAAATAGGCTCAATATAATCATGGTACTCTGTAAAGGTAATATAGTTTTCTCCGTATTCGGAAATGTTGATAAATTCACAATACATCATGGTTCTTAATCCTCCTGAATGGTGTTTTATTTAGTCGGGACTGCCGATTGACAGCCCCTTGTTACCCATTAAATTGTTTCAAACACTCCCGATTTCAACATGTCTGTAAACCAACAGTCAAAATCTGGATATTCTTCTTTGTTAGCCAGATCACGGTATACTTCTTGCATCTGCTTGTACGTAAAGCTCCTGCCGTTTATCGGTTCCTCGTAGCTGATATATTTTGTTTCTTTCATGTTGTTGTTCCTCCTTATGTTTGGCTATCTGACCGCCATTTCTGACGGTCAACGCTCACAGCTTAAAGCCCTGTTTATAGTGGCTGTGACCACTTATTTTGATAATTGCGCTTTTATGAATCTACAAATCATGGAATATGTTTTCGAATCTTCTGCTTCCAGCTCTACAAGTTGCTCGTTCAAATCATCAGGCTCTGCGCTAAATATAAGTAATTCATTTAATTTACGAAGTACTTTAATCTTCTGCTCAGGTTCTTCTGTGAAGCAATCCCATCCGAAACTGTCCCGAACGGTTTTAACAAGTTCCAATTTTTCATTAACGATTTTTTCCAGCTTTTCAAGTTCTTCTTTACTGGTAACTTTTACGATTTTCATGTTGTCCTCTTTCTTCGGTTTAACCTCCCACCGAAAAGGATTAAATTGTTATCTCACGTAAAGTCTTCTATACTGGCTTACTCTCTGATAATCTGCAAGGCTTCCGAGATCTGCTTCTAACTGCTTGCTATCAAGTGTTCTACGCTCACAAGTGGAAACTTTGATTGTAAAGTCCTTGCCTGACTCTGTGAGCTTGTTGTTGCTGTCCAGATATGAGATCATCTCACGCTCTGCATCCTTTAACTGTGCGTCCAGCTCTTCTTTCATTGCTTTTAATGATCTGTAATCTGCTACGACCTTTTCTAATTCGTTCATTGTTGTGCACATATGTTTTTCCTCCATGTCCTTTTATTCTTATTGGAAGAACTCAGCCCCGGTAAGCTTTAAACCAATCTTGACTGCTAAGCATCTTTGCTTATCTCTCTCCGGTATTATGTGGGTGTCTCCGGTGTGCGTGTGCTACTTCGTTTTCACCCTTCGCTGTTGTTCTTCGTTTGTGTGTTGCTGTTTTGTTTATGGCTTAATAATACACTTGTTTTGGGTGTATGTCTATTGACGGATCAACCAAAATATACACTTGTTTTTTGTGCATAATGTGCACTTGTTATAAGTGTATGTTGTTTTCAATGCAAAACAAAACACTTGTTCTAAGTGTAGATTTGTGATAGAATATAAGAAAAACGGAGGTTTCTACAATGTTAAAATATAAGATTGATATATTAGAAGAATTAAAAGAAAAAGGATATACTTCCTATAAGCTAAGAAAAGACAAAATCATGGGCGAAGCACAAATTCAGAAAATCAGAAATGGCGAAATTGCCAGTAAAGAAACATTAAATACTATATGTAAATTATTGCAGTGTCAGCCCGGTGATATTTTAGAATATATTGAAGATATCACAGAATGACATGCACTTGTTTCTTGTGTATAATATGCACTGTTTTTAAGTGTTTATTTTGTGAACCATTGCCAATAGACGTACACTTGTATTGAGTGTATAATTGACCTCAACAAAGGAACTACAGTACCACACAATAGGAGGTCAAGCATATGGCAAGCTTAAACGTATACGAAATGGTAACAGAAAGAATCATTAAACAGTTAGAACAGGGAACAATACCATGGCAGAAGCCTTGGACTGGTGTCCGGTCTGGTGCATTCAACAGAGTTAGCAAAAAGCCTTACAGCCTTATCAATCAAGCTATATTGGAAAAACCGGGAGAGTACGCAAGTTGGAATCAATGGAAAAATCTAGGCGGTCATATCAAAAAGGGTGCTAAAGCTGAAATGGTAGTCTTCTGGAAGATCATTGATGTTGAAGAGAAAAACGACAAAGGTGAGATTGAAAAGAAGAAGCTACCACTTCTTAGGTATTACAATGTATTCCATATTTCACAGGTCGAGGGTGTAGAGCCACTGAAAGAAAAGCTCAATACAGAGATTGAACCGATTGAAGAAGCAGACAGAATTATAAAAGATTATGTGGATCGGGAGCAACTTGTTTTCAACGAATGCAAAAGCAACAAAGCATATTACGCGCCATTAATTGACACAGTGGTTGTACCGCTGAAAGAACAGTTTATGAATGCGCCGGAATGGTACGTGACTACCTTTCACGAATTGGTACATTCGAGTGGTAGTAAGAACAGATTAAACAGACTTGAAACAAGTAACCTTGCTTCATTTGGTTCTGAGACATACAGCAAAGAAGAATTAGTTGCAGAAATTGGAAGTGCTTCCATCCTTAACTATCTTGGAATTGAAACAGATAAGACATTCAACAACAGTGCTTCATATATTGAAAGTTGGCTTCAGGTTCTCCGGAACGATAACAAATTTATTGTATCGGCAAGTAGCAAAGCAGAAAAAGCAGTCAATTACATATTAGGTATAGAATAATAAAGAGGCGGTTGAAACATACCGCTTCTTTTTTTGCGTTATGGTTTCCGGTGTTTGGTTCCGGTTGTGTTGGTCTGCTATGCTTGCGCTGTGTCCGATCAGAAGAAAATGATTGTAGTATTTGCCGTGAATGTGGTGTGATGATATGGTTTATACTGTTGATATAATGCAGACCATAACAAGAGATATACAATACAATAACATGGTGTTATCTGTGATAATCCATGAGTTATACAGTCCATAGGCTTATATTGTCCTATGGGCTTTTTTATTGTATCGGGCTGTGTCTGGTGTGTGGTGTTCTGTGTACCTGGTGTGGGCTGACAGAACGAATTGTTATGTTAGGTCTGAAGATATTACTCACTGGGAAAATCCTAGTGAATGAAAAAGGGGCTGTGGTGCGATATGATGATTAGATATGTGGTATTCTGCAGTGTGTAAACTTTTATTTGATTGTAGGGCTTATTTCTGAGTAGTGCAGAATGTTATACCAGATTGACACAGATTCCCAAAATGGGAATGTGGTCTTGTATCTGCTGTGTGGTGTGTTGAACTGTGGTTGTATGGGTGGATTGATTGACTATGTTGGACTCTGGGACTTGTACTGTGATCTCCTCTGACATGATAACGTTATATGGTTTTTGTCTGCTGTGGGATGTATGGTTCTCTGGTATGTGGTGATCTGGGCTGATATTGTACAGTCTGGATTATATCTGGGTAGGGTGTGGGAATGTCTTTTTCTATATCTGCTAGTCTGGAAGCTATGCAGAACACTTTTTTCTGATATATGTTGTTGGTCGTGTATGGTTCTTTGATTGTGTGGTCTATCGGGCTTGTGTGCGTTGCTGCCGATATATCATAGTATTTTAGTATAGTATAGGTGGGTGGGGGTACTTTTCAACTTTGCGCCGTTTCGGTTTTGTCGGAAGGGGTGAATGTGGTTTAATTGCACACTGACTGGAAAAATAGCCCGATACGATACGAGATCCATCCCAAAATAACGGAATCAGCTGCTGATTTTGCATATTGTAATCAAGAAAAGCATATGCTATAATTGCCGTAGGCAAAACGATATAATAATTCCATTAGGAACAACAAAAAGAAAACCCAGAGATCCGACCTCTGGGTTTTTCTATTCCTAATTTGGTGGATGGGAAGGCTTAACCCCATAGGCTAGTTACCGACTAATCCTCACCGTCTAACCATTTGATGATGTAATGGCAAGTTACACCAGCCGCAACAGCGATTAAAAACGATATAATACTTTCCACCAGGAACACCTCCTTCCTGTCACCAGTATCGGAGGCGGTAACATTATAAGAATAGCATATATTCAGCACAATAATCTAGTTTCCTTATAAATAGGGCAATCGGCAGGGGTATAAAATCTGATAAAAGAACAATTTTATGTTAACCTATTAAGGCTAAAAATAGGGATGCAGCCCCGGCTTGAGGTTACATCCCTATGTTGTCATTTTATTTTTTCAACCATTGCCAACCATGATACCAATCATCAGCCGTATATGTATGATACCATTTCGATTTCATCTTGAAAACGCTATCGTTATTCCATGTATGAGCCTCATATGATACCCCATCAAACTTCATTCTATAAAGCAACGTATAACGCCCCACCTGATACCACGTTGTCGATCCATTTACATAAAACTTTATTCTTGCAGATGTTTTCGGTTTTATTACTATGTCATTTTCACCCTCTAAACTTAAATATCTGTCATAAGATTTATATGCGACATGCTCTACTTTCGCGCCACCTGGTTGTATAATTAAGTTTTTATTGCTTTTATTATAAAACGCAACGACAAAATAATTGTCTCTCGTATTATATTCTTCTAATACAGCGGCATAATTAGGCCATTGTCGCACAACTTTTACCTTACAAGTATATTTCTTTTTACCTACTTTTCCTGTAATTTTACAAGTTCCTATGCCTTTAGCTTTTATCTTTCCTTTTGAACTAACAGTTGCAATTTTTTTATTTGAACTAGACCATTTAACTTTTTTTGAATTATAATTTATTTTTAATTTGTATGTCTCACCTATACACATTTTATAATTTTTTGTATTAATATACGGATTAGGATTTTTTACCGTCACTAGACATTTATAAGTTTTGCCATTTTTTAATTGTGCTGTAATAAAACTTGATCCTGGTTTAACGGCAGTTACTTCACCAGACTCATCTACTTCAGCTACTCTACTATTAGATGAAGTCCAGGTAATTCCATAACTTAATATATTACTTGGATATACATTTCTATATGAGATTTTTTGAACTTCATTTGTTTTTAAGTTCAATGTTGTTGGCATAGAAAGTTCTTCCGAATAAACAGTTAAATCTTCTACCGTAAGAACATAATCAAAACTCTCTATTCCATATTCTTTTGCATCCCCTATGCTAAAATAAATATCTCCAGTAGTAGTTACAACTTTTGATATTGTACCAACTCCATTTTCACATTCTATATATTCAAATAGAATAGGTTCACCATCATTACTATCAGATGTATCATCAGATAGCCAAATAGATACCGGACTATAATTCCAGCTTACACTAGCTTTTCTTAAATTTGAAATTGTAACAGTAAATTTTATTTTTTTCTTTTCATTGGTATCATATGTGAAGTCATAACATGCCTCTTTATAATCATTATTCCTTTCGCCATCAACACAATTATCTATCGAAACAGTTCCACTCTCAGTTCTCCCAATAGGTAACTCTCTATATATCGTATGAGCCAAACATACTTTCACATTCATAAGTCCAAGCAAAGCTATAAAAAGGATCCCTAATATCCAACTCTTCTTTTTCATTTCCATCACCCCTATTTAAGTCCCAAACTTTGTAACAATTCATCCGTAATAATTCCATTAACAGTTATACCGGAAGCAGACTCATATGCATTAATTGCATCTTTTGTTTTTTGTCCAGCAATTCCGTCCGCGGTGCCACAATTATATCCTTTATCGTTCAAAGCTTGCTGAACTTTCTGGATTGTATTTTGATCGGTATATTCTGTAGTTGCGGTAGAATTATTTTTATAATTCTCACTTCTTATACCGTATAAAAAGTTGTTATTCACAACTGAAAATGTATATATTATTCCATCGGAAATAATACTGCAATCATCTCCGGCCGTAAACTCATCTAACAACCCTGTTGTAATTCCTTTACTATGTTCCATTGTACTATCGCCATCATACAAGGATATAAAGATTGTCGCAAAATAACCAGAATTTGAATATGCAGCAAACACAATATTCTCAAAATATCCTTCATCCTCGTTGACATCAATTAATGTGATCAAAACATCTTCACCATCATATTTGAAATGTATATAATACATTCCATACTCACCAGCTTCAACAGTAGGCGTACTTACAATCATGTTTCTACAGTCAAACTCATATTTCAATGTATCGGCCAACTCCTGCGGTGTCCAATAGAATTTATCATCATAGAATCGGCATTTTGCTATTTTTTCATACTTTTCTGCAAGCTCGGCCGAATCCTTATAATCTCCTAATTTCTTTAGTTTTTTAGCTGCTGTTTCAAAATCTCGTCCAGTTTTTGCATATATATTTGCCGTTATATAAGCAGCTTCTTTCTCAGCATTTTCTTCTGTATTAGAATCTTTCTTTTCATTATTATTTTCCATATCGTCAACAGATTTATCTTCCTTATTATTTTCTGTTGTCTTTTTTGTCTTATCCAATTCAGATTGCAGTCGAGAAATTTCTTTGTCTTTTTCTTCTAACTGTTTATTTAATTCTTCAATTTCTTTATCCTTTTCATCAAGCTTTTTTGTTAATTCCTCAATATTATTTTCCTTAATTTGAATATCATTATCTTCAACTTCCGAAGAAATATCTATAAATAAATCTTTTCCAAGTATTTTCCAATCATTTGTTGATTTAATAGAAAAATCAATTGATGAATTATCCAAAAGCTTATACGAATATGCTACTTCTAAGCTAGCATTATCTTTTATTGTTCGCGATACATTATCATACATTTCATAATATTTTGATTCATCATTTAAATTCGACCAGTCAAGTGAAATTCCATTTTGAAATGCTTGAATGTAGAATTCATCCATTGCCGACATTGGTTGACTTTTTTTATTAGTATAATCAAAAAACAACAAAATACATTTATCTCCTTGATAATCTGTATCTATTGAATACCCCTCATATACAAAATTTTTACTTGCCGAAAAAGTATCTCCAATCTTAATCGTTGCCGCAAATACATTACCAGGCATTCCCGAGAATGCTATTGCAGATGATAACAATACTGCTAAAATCCTTTTCTTCTTCATATCTCTTTTCCTCCTTAAAATAAAAGCACTACTCACCGGAATACACTTCAGGCAAGTAATGCTTTTACCTATTTAATTATTGCCTTTTCCTGAAATGAAAATCATCTTACTGTAAATCAATCATATTAGCAGACAACCACGGTAATGTAATCGTTGCTCCGCTTACAGCCTCATAACTATATACTCCTAATGAGGTTCCATAAACAGTTACTATATCATCATCAAGAAGTCTATAACTCAATAAGTCTTTGTCATAAGTGACAAATATAACTGTATCGTAACTTGAATTCATTGCAATTCGCGCATAACATAAATCTCCACTTGTGTCTGCCTGAAGAACTTTTCCGCTAATCTTTATTGATTTTCCTATATATGCATCCGGGTTACGAGCTAATTGATCGTATGTATAATTACCATCATACTCTGCTTTCGCTGCTTCTTTTTCAGCCTCTGCTTTAACTTCATCCGCAATATTTAAAGAGTTTAATAACTCGTCTGTAATAATGCCATTAACTGTAATTCCTTTGTCTGTCTGATATTTTGTAATAGCTTCCGTAGTTTTTCCACCTGCTACACCATCTGGGGTTCCGCAATTATATCCAGCACTATTTAAAGCTTGCTGAACGACTTTGATTGTTGCAGAATCCTTATATTCTGTTACAGTTTCTTGACTCATTGGTTCTGAAGAAGTATTTTCTTCTGTTAAAGCAGGTTCATCTGTAGTTGTTTCTTCTGAACTTTCATTCTGCTCTGTGTTTTCTAATTTCTCAACTTTTTTCTTTAATTTTTTGTTTTCTTTTTTTAATTTCTTATTTTCAGCGGTTAATGATTCTATCTGAGATTTTAATTCTTCTACATTATCTGAATCGTCTAAATTTTCCTCTTCCTCGGGTTCTGCTATTTCAGAACTTAAGTCTTGTTCTATTGTATATTTTGAATCAATCTGAATAGTAACTTTTTCACTATCTTTAGACACATAATATGGTAATGCTACTCTCTTTTTTTCGTTTGGTTTGATTTCTGCATCAAACTCATATCCATCTTCTGAAGAAGTAGAAATATTATAAAATTCTGTAGATATTCCATCGGAATCAAGCAAAGCAATTCCTTCCGTACCTATATAATAAGAGCCTAATTTATCGTCATAACCTTTATAATCAATATTTTCAACTGTACACTCAACGCAAATAATTCTTGTGTTCGTTCCTTCTGTTTCCTTATCAAATTTATCACTTGAAACAATTTTATCTACTGTAATCTTATATGTTCCTTTGTCTCCTACTATTTCTGTCTCATCTCCATATTGGATTACTCCATCTGCAAATACATTTGCACAAGATAAAATCGTTGCAATTGTAAACGCTCCCATTCCTAAAGTTATTTTTTTCATACGTTTTTCCTCCATCTTTTTATTAAAAAAGCATCACAATTCCTTTATCCTGGAAAAGCAATGCTCTCTTATCATGTAAAATTGCAACTGGCTATCATACATATGCTTAGACCCTGTAGTTTTGCGCCACCGGATTTCTCCGACTATGCCCCTTATTTAATTATTCGTATTTCTATGAGGAAAATTATACGCTTATGGTACGAAAAAGTCAACTAATCAAACACATAATCCACCAAATAAAATCCAATTATATAGTATTATCTTACTGAAAGGGGATTTGATATGGTTGATTTTGGTAACAATTTAAAAACTCTTCGTTTACAAAATGGATTCACCCAAGCACAAGTTGCACAAAAACTTGGTGTAACA
>ENA-ORMO01001215-ORMO01001215.1-human-gut-metagenome-genome-assembly--contig:-NODE-1215-length-29532-cov-3.791804_pt1 | contig 29532 bp, 28 predicted proteins | sample MGYA00242106_ERZ509001 | MGnify/ENA primary metagenome ERZ509001 (study PRJEB26280, sample SAMEA2338736) | human gut metagenome | biome: human gut; feature: human-associated habitat; material: faeces...
TTCAGTTGCCGTAGTCCGCTACGGCGCCCTCATCCGGGCGAAATCTCTCACAAATTGTGGCGCACATCTTGCAGAAAGCCTTTTTCAAACACGCTCTAGTATGAACAGCTTTAAGATATTGGAACATGAACTTTCATTTAGTTTAAAACTGGAAATCATTAAAGCATTACTAAGTATATATTATTCTATGAGAAAGGAGATGTCAAGAAATGACAAAACCTATTCAGATAAAGAACCTGACCATCGGAGCGGGAATCCCGAAAATCTGCGTTCCTCTTACTGGAACCAGCAGAGAAAAAATCTGTCAGGAAGCAGAGGAGGCGAAAAAAGCGGCTGCAGATCTGGTGGAATGGCGTGCAGATTTCTTTGAAGAACTGATGAATCCGGAAGCCTGCCAGAATGTGCTTGAAGCGTTGACAGAAATTCTTGGCGAAACACCACTGCTTTTTACAATCCGGACAAGTGAGGAAGGCGGAAATATTACCATTTCTCTGGAGGATTACGCTGCCTGCAATATAAATACTGCAAAAGGCAAAAAAGCAGATCTGGTTGACGTGGAAGTTATGGGTAATTCAGAAGAGAAGAAAAAGCTGGTGGCAGAGCTTCAAAAAGAAGGAGTCAAAGTGATCGCTTCTTCCCACGATTTCCACAAAACAGACAGCCAGGAGGTTCTTTTAAACCGCTTCCGAGAAATGGAAAAATCAGGCGCTGACATTTTGAAAATGGCGGTAATGCCTCATGGTTTCGAAGATGTGGCAGCAATTATGGAGGCAACAAATGCTATGAGACAGGAGTGCGAAAAGCCTTTGGTATCCATGGCAATGGGAAGTATTGGTTCTATTACCCGAATTTCCGGAGAGAACTTCGGCTCTGGCATTACCTTTGGAACAGTAGGCGCCGCATCTGCACCGGGACAGTTTCCGATTGGCGAACTGAGAAGTCTTCTGGATGCTTTACATGAGAAAAATGAAGAAGACGAATTAAAGCAGTAGAATTAATTTTGCACGAAGCATGAAAAAATGAATTGCTTTAATTGAAAATAATATTGACTGAATTAATTTAGAACAAAATAACGAAAAATGACAGATCATGCTGTCGATTTGGGGCGAGAAATTCTTAGGGTTTCCCGCCCCTTTTTGACAAAATCTGCGCCCTCTGTGACCGTATAATGGGTTCACTTACCAAAGTGAAGGATTGACGTTACCACAAAAGGTAACGGACGACAGGCCACAGGGGGCTTTTTATGTATTATGACGTATACATAGACATCGTCTTTCTGACGAATCTTTTAATGGATTACGTTCTTCTTCGCATTGTAGGAAAGCTTTTCCTGCGAAAAAGAAATCGTGGAAGGATTTTGCTGGCGGCAGCCGTTGGCGCTCTGTTTTCCTGCCTCATTTTATATGTACTGCCGGATATGATTTTTCCTGCAAAGGTACTGCTCCATGGCGGTTGTGCCTGGTGCATGCTGGTTCTCGGACTGGATCTTAAGAAAAACGGACTTCTGGTAAAAGCTCTGGTGACAGTTTACCTGATGACTTTTTTCATGGGAGGTCTTATGGAAGCGGCACCTGTAAAAAAGGCGACCCCCATACGGTTTTTGATTGTTGCCGTAGGAGCCTATATGGGACTTAGCGCACTGATCTATCTTAGCGATTCTTTCCGCGCCAGATGGAAAAACATTTATCCGGTCACCCTGTCCTATCAGGGAAATGTACAACCGTTTTTCGGGCTTTTGGATACAGGAAATTTTCTTGTAGACCCCATCAGCCAGAAGGAGGTATTTATTATAAAACCGGAGGTTCTGGAAGCATTGCTTCCTCAGGAAAATGCAGACAGGCTGAAGCACCTTAAGGAGAACCCAGGGGAGCTGGAAAGTACAGAGCCGGCTGACTTGCATCCGCACTTTTTGCCCTATAAGACAATCGGGGAGGAAGGCGTGCTGCTGGCAGTGGTGTTAGATGACCTTTGTATTCACACTCCCAGGGAGGTGATTCATGTGGCAAATCCGGTGCTGGCGCTGGCCGTGGAACCCTCTGCTTTGGGAAAAGAGTACCAGGTACTGTTGAATTCCAGAATATTGCATTAGGAGGGGGACTTATTCATGAACAGATCAGCAAGTGCAGCTTATTATCCATTTCAGGTAATGCCCAGATTCCTGCTCGGTAGACAGGGAGAGGTTTATTATATTGGTGGAAGTGATATTCTGCCGCCGCCACTGGAAACACAAAGAGAAGCGAGGATCCTTGAAAAACTGGGTACACCAGAGGAAAAAGAAGCTAAGTCTACCTTGATCGAGCACAATCTCAGGCTGGTGGTCTATATAGCCAAAAAGTTTGATAATACAGGTGTGAGTGTGGAGGATCTGATCTCCATTGGTACTATCGGGCTGATCAAGGCAATCAATACTTTTAACCCGGTAAAAAATATTAAGCTGGCTACGTATGCATCCAGATGTATTGAAAACGAAATTCTTATGTATCTCAGACGTAACAGCAAGACGAAAATGGAGGTTTCCATAGATGAGCCACTGAATGTGGACTGGGACGGAAACGAGCTTTTGCTTTCTGATATTTTGGGAACGGATGATGATGTGATCTCCCAGAGGCTGGAGAACGAGGTGGAAATCAAGCTTCTTGGAAAAGCAATTTCCAAGCTTTCTCCAAGGGAGCAGACGATTATCAAACTGCGGTTCGGGCTTGGAAGACAGGAGGGAAGGGAAAAAACACAGAAAGAAGTGGCGGACCTTCTGGGAATTTCCCAGTCTTATATTTCCAGGCTGGAAAAACGGATCATGAAGAGATTGAAGAAGGAAATTGTGAAGTATGAGTAAAAGTGAATAGCTGCAAGTTGAGGTTTTGTATGGTCTGCTTCTGTTGTTCATACTGTCCAGCCTTTCAAATATTTGTGGCTTCTTTGCCCATGGAAGCATGGCTTGGAGGGAATCTTTATCAAAATAACAAAATGGCGCAAGCAGGCTATGGGTTGATTTGGAAATTATACTTAGCGAAAAGAAGGACAGAATATGGGCGTGTATTGGAATAATAACGGCAAAAATGGGGATTCTACAATAGACATAGAGGATAGTTTTATCATTTCATATGTGAAGAAATGGATTTACAGTAAAGGAGACGCGCTTATGAATGCCAATGTAGAATTTTTAAATTATGTGTATCAGAATTCCCAGATGGGTATAGACACCTTGGAGCAGCTGCTTGAGATTACGGAAGACGAAAAATTGCAGACATATCTGGAAAAGCAAATTGAGGGCTATCGGAAGTTTCATAACGAAGCCAGGGATATTCTGAATCGGAGCGGATATGACGAAAAAGGTCTTGGTGCCTTTGAAAAAATCCGCACCTACCTTATGGTCAACCTCCAGACCATGGCCGACGACTCCACCTCCCACATCGCCAAAATGCTGATCCAGGGCAGCAGCATGGGAATTACCGAAGCCGTGAAAAAGCTTCATCAGTACGAAAATGACGTGGAGAAAGACATCAAAAAACTGATGGAACGGCTGCAGGAATTTGAAGAGGAGAATGTGGAGAAACTGAAGGAATTTCTGTAGGAAATAAGGCGGCGGGGGATGTACTTCCAGATGAGGAAAGTATTTATCCTCTGCCGGTTTTGCGCAAGGATATTATGAAATTACAATTATTCATGGGCTGCTTTGCAAGAAAAAAAGTTCGACATGATTCGACAAATAGCTCGAACGGTAATTCTAAAAAAATAACAAATCCGTAACAGACATCCTAAAAAGAAAAAACAGTTACGGATTTGTTATTTTCGTCAGGAAGTGTCAGAAGGATTTTTCGCCTTCCTCTTACTTGACATGCGTTTATGAACTTTGTGTCGTATATTTATCCAGATATTTTTTCGCTTCATTTTCGGAAATCTGAAAATTGGCAATTAGGCTTTGGATAATATCATCTGAGGGAATGTTAAATTTTCTGCAAGTTTTTATCACAGCATGAATGCCATCTTCTAATGTTTCTTTACGAAACATACGCATTGTTTTTTCTTCGTCATATTCATAGATACTCATAGCTTTTGCCTCCGCTCTATTCTTTAAGAGAAAATCCTGCAAGATGTTTTCCTGGATACACTCGGTAATCGTTTTCTCAACTGCGTCAGCTAATGGCATTTTACCAGAATAGGTACGAATGCGTGCTACATATTCAGAGTAATCTCTGAGTGTGTGGCAAGCATTCATTAATTCCTGGTTATGCCCTTTATTGATGTTAAGCATGACGGCCTTCAACTCCAGTGCAGGTTCGTTGCTAGTGGGATGGAATAATTCTGAAAGAAGAAATTCTGCCCTGTCTGGTTGAGACTGTACTCCGTTATAAAAGATAACAAAGGAAGGCAGCGGAATCTGCAGCTTCTTAGAACTATAAATGTTCATGTCTTTTACATAAGCAGAGTAAATATCTGCTATGTACATAAGAAAACGTAAAGGCAGATTGGGATTCACTGTGGACTGCTGCTCATATAGTGCCAAACGCATATCAATGATAAAAGAAAGATCATTTTCCATCGTCATATAGATTGCGTCATCCAGTGTAGTAATCGTAAGCATTGCGGGATCATCATAGTGGGTTCCGTTAATTGCATTGTAAAGTTTCAGTAATTCTGATTTGTCGTTAAAAATCATCTTGTAGAGTCGATCTTTGTAGATTCGGTTTACTGGTAAAGAGACATTGTTCATAGACAACCTCCTTATGAAAATGGTGGAAAGTCTCTTAATGTAATCTCTACATTCTGCTCAGAAACCTTCCTGCTGTTATATGGGAAAAGCATGAGATTTCTGAATCGGCAGAGCGCCGAAGATACCAGAGATGATATCAAATAGACTTACTGAAATGAAATGCTTTGTTATAGTATAGTACATACAGGACTAAAATGCAATAAAAAGAGTTCGACATGATTCGACAAATAATCAGAATAGTAATCCTAAAAAATAACAAATCCGTAACAGACATCCTCAAAAAAGGAAAACAGTTACGGATTTGTTATTTTTTTCGGGAAGTGTCAGAGGGCAGAGGGATTTTTCGGTTGGTAAATCCGAGGATATAGTCTGCAGAGACCTGATAGTACTTGCACAGAGCAACCAGATAACGGATCGGCATCTCATTGGCTCCACGTTCATAACGAGCGTACATGGTCTGAGAAGTACCAAGGTATTCTGCAATCTGAGTCTGCGTCTTATCTGCATCCTCCCGCAAATCGCGAATACGTTGTCTGTAATCCAAGTAATTCCTCCTGAAAATGTCAGATTAGAATGACACTTCATTTTCTCTTTTGTATAGTATAAAGAAAAATGTAAGGTAATATACATTTTGAGTAATTTTAGCATAAGAAAAATATTCACTATTGAAAATAGTAAATATATGTACTAAAATTAAAGAGAAATTGTACAAAATTTATACAAAATTATGGAAAGAAGAGGTGCATGATGAAAAAAAGTAAATGTAAAATATTGTTTTTATTAGGATGCTTTTTAGGAATTTTGTTATCCATTAATGTTGTGTACGCGGATGGGATTCGGCTTAATAAATCCAAAATTCAGTTATTGGTGGGAGAAAAGGCAACAATTAAATCTATTCCGGGAAACTCAAAGGTAAGGTGGTCTTCCAGTAATCCTCAAATTGTGAGTGTAAATTCCAAAGGAAAAAATGGTTTGCTGAAGGCGAAAAATAGTGGAAAAGTAACAATAACAGCAAAGTATAAAGGAAAAAAAGCAAAATGTACGGTAACGGTTAAAAGACCCATTGTGAACAGAAATTCTATTAAGGGTTCCTGGGTGATTGATGAGAAGACAACTATGGCCAAGAATGGAACTTCTATGTTTCGGATATATGGAACAGGTTTTAAATATGGAAGCGAAATGAACTTCACATCCAGCGGAAAATTTAATTACGCTGTTGGAATTGGAAATGGAGGAAAAGGAAGTTACCAGATTGGAAGTAAGGATATTACGTATCAAGTGATTTGTTACGAGGATCAATCATTGGAAAAAGGATGCCTTTCCGTTAGTAGGACGAATGGATTGCGGCTGGTAATGAAGTACGATATATATAAGATTTATTGGAAAAAGAAATAAAGTTTGAGCGATATACTTGAAAAATTAGTGAAATGGGGGATATGCGTATGAAAAATATAAAAAGTGGAAATAGTGTTGGTTTAGCTACTTTATTTAAAATGATTTCTAAAATTACAATAACTGGAAGTTTATGTGCAACAGTTGGCGTGACAGATGTATTGGCGGAATCCAACGTGAATCAGAATGATAATTCTTGTGTATGTTTATGCTTTTGAAGATGATCTCACATTACTTGTAGAACAATATTCATCTGCGAATATATGGGCAGAAGAGAATGGACAATCTTATAGATTGATGCAATGAGTCTGAGAAAAAAACTTAAAGAGGTACGCAAAAGACATGAAATTCAAACAGGATTGGCGTAGAGCCAATCCTGTTTGAATTTGTGATTATGAGTTTTGTGCGGCATATTTGTCAAGATATTCTCGTGCCTCGTTTTCAGAAAGCTGGAATTTGGTCATTAACCTTTGTAAAATCTCATCTGAAGAGAGGTTAAATTCCAAACACATTTCAATGGTTGTCTGGATTTTACCTTCCTCATACCCCTCATCTCGGAACATACGCATAGTTTTTGCTTCATCATATTCATAAATACTCATAGCTTTTGCCTCCGCTCTATTCTTTAGTAAAAAATCCCGTAGGATGTTTTCCTGGATACATTCGGTAATGGCTTTCTTAACTGCGTCAGCAAATGGCAATTCGCCAGAATAAGTACGAATGCGTGCCACATATTCAGAGTAATCTCTAAGCGTATGACAAGCGTTCATTAATTCCTGGTTATGTCCTTTATTGATGTTAAGCATGACGGCCTTCAGTTCTAGTGCTGGTTCGTCAGTAGTGGGATGGAATAACTCTGAAAGAAGAAATTCCGATTTGTCTGGCTGAGATTGCACTCCGTTATAAAAGATAACAAAGGAAGGCAGCGGAATCTGCAGCTTCTTAGAACTATAAATGTTCATGTCTTTTACATAAGCAGAGTAAATATCTGCTATGTACATAAGAAAACGTAAAGGCAGATTGGGATTCACTGTGGACTGCTGCTCATATAGTGCCAAACGCATATCAATGATAAAAGAAAGATCATTTTCCATCGTCATATAGATTGCGTCATCCAGTGTAGTAATCGTAAGCATTGCGGGATCATCATAGTGGGTTCCGTTAATTGCATTGTAAAGTTTCAGTAATTCTGATTTGTCGTTAAAAATCATCTTGTAGAGTCGATCTTTGTAGATTCGGTTTACTGGTAAAGAGACATTGTTCATAGACAACCTCCTTATGAAAATGGTGGAAAGTCTCTTAATGTAATCTCTACATTCTGCTCAGAAACCTTCCTGCTGTTATATGGGAAAAGCATGAGATTTCTGAATCGGCAGAGCGCCGAAGATACCAGAGATGATATCAAATAGACTTACTGAAATGAAATGCTTTGTTATAGTATAGTGCATACCGAACCAAAATGCAAGAAAAAGAGTTCGACACGATTCGACAGAAAGCAAAGGCATATTATCATAATAAAAATGTTTACTATTGAAATTAGTAAATATATGTACTAAAATTGGGATATAAATTATACGAAAATTATACAAAAAGATGAAAAGGAGAGCGCGTATGAAATGTCCCAATTGTGGAAATGTTTCGGATTCAAATGCGAAATTCTGCTGTGTATGCGGAACAAAGTTAGAGGAGCGGAAAAATTAAATGTTGCAGATCAATACACAGAAGAAAGGCAGAGAGGATATGAAAAAGAAAATATGGAAATTTGCAGGATGTCTGGCTGTGGCAGGAATCGTTTTGGTAGCGGTTCCGGTTACAGAAGTTTTTGCTGCAAAAAGAACCGATTCGGGAAACACAGCCGCTTCAGCTGCAGATTTAAGCAATGCGGAACAGATTGCATGTGAAACAGAAAATTTACGTTATCTTGGAGGGAAAATTTATGCTCTTGATCTGTATCGGTCAGAGCAGAATACAGTAACCGGTGCCGGGATAAACGAAAACGGGCTGCTGGCAGCTGTGAGTTATGATTTTGATGGGGATGGACAAAATGAAATATTTAGTGTTTCCTATAAAGAAAGTGCACAGGCTGAAAATGGAAAAGCAGTTACGTTTTCGCTGTTAAAAGAAATTGGAAACAGCTGGAATGTGGTATCTGAGCAGGAAATTCTGCATCTGGGATATCAGGGAGAATACCGTGATATGACGGAGATGAGCGGAGGTATCGCTTTTTCTGAAACATCTGTTTTTCTGCGGAAAATGGGCGAACAGTATCAGTTCTTCTGTGAAAGCTATGGGGAAGGGCAGATTGCAACCGGACAGTTTTGGTCCATGGATGGATTCTACCTGGAAAATGATGAACTGAAGCCTATAGAAGTAACCCGAAATATTTTTTATGAGGGGTCTCCTATAGAGGAATTGTGGAATCCGGAAATTGTTGGTGAAGAATATTATGAGGAAGGGGACATAATTTTTCAGGCGTATACGTCATTGTTTATAGATAAACCACGGATTGAATTTGGCAATATGACAGTGGATCAGAATCCGGGAATGTACGAGATCCTGAGAATGAAAAAAAGCAGCCTGTGTTCTGATGAGGAAAGAAACCAGTGGATGTCCGTTTTCCAGAATGGTCAGGATCCGGGAAAATTAAAATTCTGTTCTTACCAGATTGCAGATGAGAGCAGTGAAATGCCAGATATTATCCAGGGATACAGAACAGATGTTATTTTGGAAGAGGATGAAACAGAAGGAGCCGAGGGTATGGCAGAAGAATCTGACTATATTATTCCAGAGTCTGACAGCCGTTACCTGAGCCGGGAGGAATTAAGCGGACTGAGTCTTCAGCAGCTGAATTATGCAAAAAATGAAATTTATGCCAGAAGAGGCAGACTTTTCAATTCTGCGGAATTGCAGAACTACTTTAACAGCAAGTCCTGGTATTGTGGCTCTATTGCACCAGCAGATTTTGACAGTGTGGTTACATTAAATGAATACGAGATTGCAAATGCATCGCTTCTCAGCGAGATTGAGTTTTCTATTAATCCGAACGGATATCCGTTAGACCAGTCATAAGAGCTGGATGATGTCTTTTATACAGCTGTTTTGAAAAATAAATATATGAGAAAGATGAAATTGAGGTGGAGTATATCCATCTCAATTTTTTACGAAAAAATAAGGAAAATAGCGAATTTAGTAAATATCTTTACTATTGAATTTAGTAAACATCTGTATTAAAATGAAACCTATAGAGTACAAAATATGTGCAAAATTGACAGGGAGGAAGAGAATATGAAGAAAAAAATCATGTCTGTTATTCTTTCAGCGGTACTGGTTTCCAGTATGGGAATTCCTATGAGCGTGTATGGAGAGGATTTCATCAGTGGGGAGACAGTAGAAGAAGCGACAGCTGAGAAGGATGAGGTGCCAACTGATGTAGTGCCTGATAACGAGAACAGTGAGGCTAGTTGGGAAGATGCAGGGGATGTGCAGGAGGACAGCATATTTGGATTTGGAGATGGAGTAACAGAGGATGTTTCACCGGAAGCTGGCATTCTGACAGATGGAAATACGGAAGCAGGTTTGATTACAGATGAGCTAGAAGAAAGAACAGCAGATATTGATTCCCTTGATGCGGAGACTAGCTGGTTTGATAAAGCGCAGGGAATTGCAGTTAATACTACATATACGACTAGCTTTACCGACAATACAAAAGAAAGGTGGTACAAAATTACAGTTCAGAATAACGGATCTATAGGTGTTAGTTTTGAACATGCCTACATAGAATCGGGTCTGAATTACTGGAAAATGGAATTTTATAACAGTGGCAATCACGAGAAAATATCCACGTATTCATTTGCTGGAAATAAGATTTCATATTCACAGCAGCGATTTGGTGTAGCCGCCGGAACATACTATGTAAAACTTTATGCTAATTGGTATTCTGATATTAGTTTTAATTTCCGTATTAATTACGAGGTAACAAATAGCTGGGAAAAAGAATATAATGATACATATCAGGTCGCCAGTGCTATAAATTTGAATGAGCAATATTATGGAGATTTACAGTACGATTATGATGTAGACTGGTACAAATTTACATTACCACAAGATGGGTATATATCAATGGATTTTACTCATGGATATGTAGAAAGGGATTGGAGATATTGGCAGATAGACTTATACAACAGTTCTTATTCTAAATTGGAACATTATGGTATTGGAGGAAAAACGGTATCTTATAACAGTAATCAGATTGGACTTCCAGCAGGAACATATTATTTGAAAATTTATAATGACTGGTATTGTGATTTAGAATACGGACTGAAAATTAATTATAATGCATCAGGGGTATGGGAAAAAGAGTTTAATGAAGATTATTTGACTGCAACACCAATCAATTTGAATACTACGTATTATGGAAGTATCCAGACAGACCGTTCCGATGCAGACTGGTATAAATTTACAGCCCCGGTTGCTGGCAGCTATCAGTTTTCATTTACGCACGGATATATAGAGCAGAATTACAGATATTGGAGTGTTAATTTTTACGATAGTTTATTCAAAGAGAAGGCAAGTTTTGATTACTACGGAAATGATCAAACAGCCAGTGACAAAGTGCAATTGCCAGCTGGTGGAGTCTATTATGTTAAAATTACGGAAAGTAGTTATAAAAATGGTATAACTTATGGATTTAACATTACCTCCCACACCCACAGCTACACCAGCGAGGTAACCAAAGCTACCCTTACCAAAGACGGAACAATCACCAGAAAGTGCAGCTGCGGCTACATAGGAGAGAAAACTACCATCTATCGCCCGAACAGCACTTCTCTGTCTGTAAATTCCTACACTTATGATGGAAAGTCCCACAAACCGGGGATAACCATATATGACAGCAAAGGCAATGTGATAAGTGCAAATAATTACACTCTATCCTATGGATCAAACACAAAGAGCATAGGAACACACTATATTACCATCCGTTTTAAAGACAACTACAGTGGTACTGCTTCCAGAAGCTATACCATTTACCCCAAATCAACAAAGCTTACCAAGCTTTCCGGGAAATCCAAAGGATTCAGTGCAAAGTGGAATAAAGTAACTTCCAGCTCAGGATATCAGATTCAGTATTCTACCAGCAGGAATTTTAAAAAGAGCGGTACTGTGACCATTTCCAAAAAGAGTACAAAATCCGCAACAGTCAGAAGACTGAAAGGCAAAAAGAAATACTATGTAAGAGTAAGAACTTATAAGACCGTATCCGGCTACAAATATTACTCTTCCTGGTCTAATGTGAAATCTGTAAAAACAAAGAAATAAATCTGTCTGACATAAGGGAGAGACAACCATGCGATGCAAAATATGTGGAACAGAAAATAAAGACGGAATGCTGTTTTGTACAGAATGCGGCGCTCCGTTAAAGGAAAGCAGGAAACCAGAGGATACCTGGCAGTTAGAACGAGAGGAAGCTCCCATTCCAACTAAATCGGTAAAAAAAGAACCAGAAACCATATCAGAAGAATACAGACCCATCACTATGTGGGGGTACTTTGGCTATGAGATTCTTTTTTCTATTCCTCTGGTAGGACTTATCCTGATTTTGGTATTTTCCTTTGGAGGGACCCATAATAAGAATCTGCGGAATTTTGCAAGATCCTATTTCTGCTATGGAATTGTAATGATTATAGTTGCAATACTGTTGTTAGGTTATGCTGGATTATTAGTAACCCGGTAGCTTTTAGTAAGGTGCTGCACAAATTAAGCAGATGACGGAACCGTATGAAAGAAAAAACGGCAGGGAGCTTTATATGGGGAAAGACAGGAACAGATTAGTGGAAGAAAGAAACCGGTTAACAGAAGAAAGAAACAACCTTACGGAAGAAGCCATCAATCATCTGGTCTTGGAAGTGAAAAACGTACTTTTGACAGATGCCCTGTTTCTGGGCAAGGCGACAGATTCCCAACTGATGATGCGGATCAAAGAGACCATTGACCAGAGAAGCGGGCAATACAATATAGGAATGAATGACCGGGAACGAATCGCCAGGCGGGTATTTGCCCGCCTGAGAGGCCTGGGAGTTCTGGATGAACTGCTGGCTGATGAGTCGGTTACGGAAATCATGGTAAACGGAGCGAAACATATTTTTGTGGAGCGGGCGGGGAAAATTTACCGTGTAAGCCGGACATTCGAAAGCGAAGAGGAACTGTACAATATTATCCAGCGAATTGTGGGAAAAGCAGGAAAAGAAGTGAATCCTGCCAATCCGATCGTGGATACCCGCCTTCCCGATGGTTCTCGTGTGAATGTGGTAGTGCCGCCGATTTCCCGCTCCGGCGCTACCGTAACCATACGAAAATTTTCCAGAAATCCGATGACAGTGGAAAAACTTCTGGAATATGGTTCTATCACCCCGGATGCGGCAAGGTTTCTGGAAAAGCTGGTGAAAGCCAGATATAACATTTTTATCAGCGGCGGAACCGGTTCAGGAAAGACAACATTTCTCAATGCAATGTCAAATTTCATTCCTGCAGATGAGCGAATTATTACCATAGAGGATTCAGCAGAACTTCAGATACATAAACTGTCCAATCTGATCAGTCTTGAAACCAGAAATGCAAACTCTTCCGGAAAAGGCGAAGTCACTATCCGTGAATTGATTCGTTCGGCTCTTCGAATGCGTCCTGACCGGATCATAGTTGGTGAGGTCAGAGGCGAGGAAGCTCTGGACATGCTTCAGGCAATGAATACCGGACATGACGGCTCTTTGTCTACAGGACATGCTAATTCCACAAGGGATATGCTGTCACGTCTGGAAACTATGGTTTTGCAGGGAAATGCAGGGTTACCGCTAATGGCAATCAGACAGCAGATTGCTTCAGCACTTGATGTGATCATCCATTTATCCAGACTGAGAGATAAATCCAGAAGAACGATGGAGATAACAGAGGTTCTGGGATGTGAGAACGGCGAGATTCAGTTAAACCCACTTTTCCGGTTTGAAGAAGATGGGAACAGCACATTAAACCATGTAAACGGCAGTCTTGTCCGAACCGGAAACCAGCTTCAAAATACTCACAAGCTGCGCCTTCAGGGAATCAATGGAAGGATATAAGGACAGTATGAAGAAAAAGGAAAAAAAGCGAAGACCTGCGAAGGTTAAGAAAAAAAGAGAACACTATGAGCCATTGAAGCCCATATTCGGAAAAGCGGACGACTATCAGATTTATAAACTGTCTCTGCTGGAAAAACTGACCGGCACAGGTATAGGCTTTGGTGTAGGATTTCTTATCTGTATGGTCTTTTTCAGAAATCTGCCGGTTTCAGTTCTGATCGGTGCGGCTATAGCCATTCCGGTATGCAGGAAATATCAGGAATATCTGAAAAAGAAGCGGCAGAAAAATCTGCTTTTGCAGTTTAAGGATATGATGGAAGCGCTGACTTCCAGCTATTCTACAGGAAAAAATACACCGGAAGCTTTTCAGGATGCTTATATAGACATGGTGGAGCTTTATGGAAAGCAGTCGGATATTGCACATGAAACAGAACTGATCGTTACAGGTCTGTACAACGGTGTGGTATTAAATGATCTGCTTATGAATTTTGCCGCCAGAAGCCATTTGGATGATATTGAAAACTTTGCAACGATCTTTCAGGTCTGCAGCCAGTATGGCGGGGATCTGAAAAAGGTTGTAGGGGAAACCAGAGTGATCATAAATGACAAGATCAGTACAGAACTGGAAATTGAAACAATGCTGACTGCCAACCGCAATGAGCTGAACATTATGACAGTGATGCCGCTTTTACTGATGCTCACGTTAAACGGAACCGGAAACATGTCCATTGTTCAGAATACTCCGGAAAATGTGATGGTCAAGCTGATTGCACTGGGAATGTTTTGCTTTGCCTATATGCTTGGCAGGAAAATGATTGATATAAAGGTTTAGGTGTGGATATGCAGGATTTTTTTCAGCTGGGACTGGTGATCGTCTGTACTCCCTTTGTGCTGTTGTGGCTTTACCTGGCGGCGTTTAAAGGAAAAAAGTATCAGAAGTACATAGAAAGTGAGTTTGCCAGGGAATTTCAGATGAGGCAGATGTTTTGCGTAGGATTTTCTGTTATGAAAATGTTTCGTGTTGATAACAGGAGCAGGCGTGCCAGAATGAAGATAAAAGAGATTTCGGAGATCAAAGGGAAAAAATATGCAGAATATTATTACTATATTATGCAGGGAGCCAAGATCACCTATGGATATACCATATTGATCATTATGATCCTCATTTCTTCTCTGGCAGGAAGTGTGGAAGCGTTGCTGCTTGGAATTGTAATGGCGGTACTTCTGGTTCTGTATGTGGATTTTTCCCTGAAAGACAAGCTGGATGCAAGACGTCATGAAATTCTGATGGATCTTCCACAGGCCATTTCCAAGCTTACATTGCTGATCAATTCCGGAATGGTAGTAAGGGATGCCTGGAAAAGAACTGCCGTAACCGGAAACAGGCAATTGTACATTGAAATGCAGAATACAAGCCTGGAAATCGAAAATGGCGTTATGGAAATAGAAGCTTACCGGAATTTTGCAGAGAGATGCGGAATCAAGGAGGCCAGGAAATTTGCCACACTGATCATACAGAATCTGACAAAAGGAAATGAAGAGCTTGCTATGTTTCTGGGAGACCTTTCAGATGAAATGTGGGAAATTAAGAAAAACGAAGTAAAACAAAAAGGCGAGAAAGCCAATTCAAAGCTTTTGCTGCCAGTATTTATCATCTTTATCGGAATTCTCATTCTGGTATTAGTTCCGGCAATGAGCAGCATGGGTTAGAAACGGAAAGCCGTTTTTAATAGAAAAATACAGTTCCCTGTTCTGAGAATGAACAGGAGCAAACACAGGGAATGCAGGAGGAAAAAGTTATGAACGAAGCACTGTTAAAAGCATGGATCAGAGCACAGATCAGACTGCGTAATTTCTGGGAGGATCTTAAATCAGAGGAGAATGGGGCTGTGGAGATTATTGCTATGATCCTGATTATTGTGGTAGTGATTGCAATGGTCACAATTTTTAAAGATCGAATTAAGACTATTATAGAGAATGTATTTGGTCAGGCAGATGATGCTGTTACTTCATTGGGCAAATAATCTATGAAGATGCACAGGGAATCCGGCGCCATCGCAGTAGAAGCCTCGATCTATTTTCCAATTACCATTGGAATTGTCATGGCACTTATCTATCTTGGTCTATTTAAAATACAGGAAAGTTATTTTTTCTTTCAGGTGGAACGAGTGGCTTCTATGGTTGCAAAGGAGGCCGCATATCCTGGCTATGAAGAATTTCAGAAAGATGGGCTGCTTGAAAGTTCAGCCATTGATTTTTCATGGGAAGACGGTCCATTAGAGAGCACAGTAGAAAAATACTATGACTCATACGGTGGAAGTCTTACAAAGATCTACCGTATTGGTCTGTCTTCCAAAATGCTGGAAAGGATGTCGAAATACAAGCAGGCACTGGAAAAAACAAGCGCACTGTTTTCCCTGGGAACAATTGAGGGAAAGGTGCAGATCGACAATAAGATTTTGTCCAAATCAGTTTATGCCCAGGTGAGCTACAGGATTCCAACCCCTGGAATCCTGCGCTATCTGGGAGTAAAAGATTCGCTGACTTTATACGCGGGAGCCTATCAGCCGGTAATGAATTCCACAGATTTTGTGCGAAATATAGACCTGGCGTGGGATATGGGAAATTTCCTGCTGGAAAAGCTGGGGCTGGACGGAAAAGCAGACGAATTTATCAAGAAATTCAACAAAGTAAAAGAAATTATTTTTTAAAACCAAATGAACTATATAAGGGGGAGACATATGCAGTTTTTCATGGGAAAAAATAAAGGAGCAATCTCTGTGTTTCTGACACTGATCTTGCTGCCGATGGTGATTTTCAGTGGAATAGTTGTAGATGTCTCCCGTTTGTATGCCGCAAAAACGGTGATCTCGGGAGCAGGAGATCTGACCATGAATGCGGCACTTTCAAGATATGACAACAAACTGAAAAACGAATACGGACTGCTGGCAATGGCAGACACACCGGATTCCCCGGTTGTAAAAGAAATGCTGCAGGGTTACTTCAAAGAATCCTGTGGAATAGGGATTGCAGGGGAAAAAGAGAATCTTCATTCCATGTTCCAGATGGAACTGGGAGAGGATGGAGTGAAGGCTTCCGGGGTAAAGGAAAGCTCCCTTGCCCAGACCGATGTGTTGAAGCAGCAGATTATGGAATATATGAAAATCAGGGGACCGGTTTATATTATCACAGATATTCTGGAAAAACTACAGAAGCTGCCCCTGAAAAATATGAAAGAAAAACAGAAATATGTGAAAAATAAAACAGAGTTTGGAAAAGCCTTAAAAGAGCTTGGAGAACCTCTGAAAAAGGCAAAAGAAGAGGTGGAAAAGCATATCAATGTAGTTTCCGGTGTGGCAGATTTTTCAGCAGCAGAAAGCAACATTCTGGATGACTATAAAGAAGGCGTTGTCTTCTGGTTGGCTGCAAGGTCTCTGGAAAATTATCTGCAAGGATATACCCCTGTACCCGGAATGAGAAGCGGACAGATCGATAATGAGGGATTCCGGAAACTTCTGGCTGGTGCGGTGGTATGGGATGAAAATAATGAAACCTTCGATTATACCGTGTATGCAGACATGGTAGCATCCATTGCCCTGTATCAGTCCAAGGACAGCCTGAAATCAGATGTAACCCTGGACAACGGTTTTACTTGGGATGAAATCGAAGCTTTTCAGAACATCGATCAGACCATAATCAAATCCATTCGTGTGATGGATCGCATCCACAATAAGAAGGCAGAGGAATTTGAAAGTACAGTTGAAAGCTACATCCAGCAGGCAAAAGAAATAGAAAATACGGCAGAGGAAGGAACAAAAGCTTTAAACGAAGTTCTTTCCGTATGGGAAAAGAAAGTGAAGCCGAAAAAAGAAAACTGTGAGGAAAGCAAAAGTGAACTGGCTTCCCTGGGAGAAGATACTTCCGAGTTGGATGAGGAACTGGAAGAGCTGGACATTAAGGAAGAGGATGTGAAAAGCCTTCTTGATTGTCTGGAATTTAACAAAGAAACAGCGCAGACCTTTGAACAGTATGGGGAAGAACTGAAAAAACTCCCGCAGAAGCTGGATGCCATCTATATAAGTGGGGAAGAGGGAGCATACCTGATCGACGAAGGCGCTCAGGGTGGTCTGGATAAATTCTGGAATGAGCACAGTGATGTTTTAAAAAGTGATTACATGAGTTTTGTATTCCAGGATGCGGAGAAGGAAACATTCTATCAGGATATTCTGAAAAAAATAGATGAAGAATCAGATGACAACGACGCAAAGGCAAAAAAGAAACAGAAAAAGAAAGAGGCAAAAAATGCAGACCGTTCCTATGGTGATCTTCTTTCCTCTTTAGAGAATTTTGCCAACAATAAAAATTTAAAAGAATTTGAAGGAATCACTTATCCGAATGATTTTCCAACAGGAATTGCTGGTGCAGCTCCGGATTCTGGCAGTGGAAAGGGCTGGAAGGCGATCAAAACAGATGACGAAGATGTTGTGAATAAGCTGACAAAAGAGGACGGCTTTACCAGTAAATTCAGTGAATTCTTAAAAGGGCTGGATGCAATTTCCGGAAAAACACTGGAAAAAGCCTATTTGATGGAATATATGACCGAAATGTTTAACTGCCTGACTACTAAAGAAGGCGAGAAATCCTTGAGCGAAAATGCACTGGACAGCCACTATATTACTAACGGAGAAATCGAGTATATACTTTACGGAAAAGAAAATACCTCTGCCAATCTTACCCAGGCAGTGAGCATTTTATACGGAATTCGTCTGGCCATCAACGGAATCTATGTTTTCTGTGACAAAAAGTTAAATGCAGAAGCCACTGCGCTCGCAGATTCCATTGCAGCAGCAACCGGCCAGCTGTGGCTGTATCCCATTATAAAATACGGATATCTTTGCTGTACCGCGATTACCTATTCCAGCCAGGATGTACTTAGCCTGACCCAGGGGGAAGAAGTGGCGGTGTGGAGAGGCAAGGAAGATATAAAAATGAGCTACAAAGAATATATGAAGCTGTTTATACTGATTTCGTTACTTGATGACAGCAGCGAAAACCGTCTTCTTGCCCGTACCGGCGACTGCATCCAGTTGAATACCGGGAAGAAATTGAAGGATAAATATACCATGCTTACCATAGAAGCAGATGTGAAAGTATCTACTGTATTTCTGCCGGCTGTTCCTGAATTCCTTGGGAAAAAGAATTCTTTTTCAGATGGCAAAAAAGTAATCCGGTATAAAAGTATCATGGCATATTAGGAGTTACTTATGAAAAAAGAGAGAGGATCAATAACCGTAGAAGCTGCTTTGTTTTTGCCAGTATTTCTCATGGCATTTCTGACAATCTACAATCTGGTATATTTTGCAAGGGCACAGATGCTTATGCAGTATGCAGCGGATCAGGCGGCAAAAGAAGTAGCACAGTATAGCTATATTTTGGAAAAAACAGGGATCCTGGAATCTCTGGACAATCTGAATACGAAGACAGAAAGCTTTGAATCGGACATGAATTCCATCCGGGAAAATCTGGAAACCATTCAGAGCGCCGGGGAGAAAGCAGTTCAGGGACAGGATGTGGGAAATCAGATTGCCGGAATAAAAAATGCAGCAGGAAATACCTACAACACAGTAAAGGGATATGTGGAAAATCCGGATGAATTTATAAATGGGGTACTTCTGGCATTTAAACGAGATGCCATAAACGGAATTTCATCGTATATGGTAAATACAGTTGCCAGGTCCTGTGTGGAGCAGCAACTTTCCATAGCGGGAGGAAACAGGGATCTGGAAACTTATAAAGAAATCCTCGGTATCACCAATATTTCCATGAAAAAGACTACCTGGTGTCAGAATAAATCAAGGGATGTGAAGCTTGTAATTGATTTTGACCTGAACAGCAGATTACCCTTTTTTACTATGAATCCCAGACATTATAGGGTACAGGCATCTACCAGGGTATGGTCCGGAGTATAAAGAGCAGGAGTAAGAGATATGAAGAAAATGGCATTAAATAAAATGAACCTGGTGATCATAATTTTTTTGGAACTGGCCGGGATTTTTCTCTGGAAAAATTATGGATACCACTGGCTGAAAATAGTACGGTACGTGATCCTTACCGCGTGTCTGGTTCCTTTGGGGATTATTGATTATAAGCAAAGGATCATACCGAACAAAATTTTACTGGTGATGACGGGAATCCGCGCCGTGCTGCTGGCAGGAGATATGCTGGTTTATCCGGACTATAAATGGGAGCTTATAGTCTCTGCTTTTTGTGGAATGGCGATTGGTTTTGTGACCTTTCTTTTGGCATATTTTTTGTCCAGAAAAAGCATTGGGCTTGGAGATGTGAAAATGGTGGCTGTGATTGGATTTTATCTGGGGCTTTCCCAGATCTGGTCTGCCATGGTGACAGGACTGCTTCTGGCAGGGATTTTTTCCTGTATCCAGCTTGCAAGAAAGAAGGTGTCCATGAAAGACTTTATTCCGTTAGCACCGTTTTTATCAGCCGGAACGATTCTTATTATGTTATTGGGGATGTGATGTATGAAAAAATTAGTGATAGCAGCAGTTCTGCTCCTTCTTGGCGGAGCCTGGTACAGCGCAGTTGGCAATTATGTGAAAAAGCCCCAGGAGTATGAGCAGCTTATAAAAAGTGCAGAAGAAATGGAAGCAAAGGAAATTTATTATGATGCCATTTTAAATTATCAGGCAGCCCTGGAATATAAGTCCGGAAATCTGAGCCTGAATTATAAAATAGCAGAGGATTATAAAAAATTAGGGGAAGATGAAAAGTACGAGCAGACTATGAACGAAGTGATTTCCGGTAGCATGGAAAATGAATCCATGGTGTTGGAACTTGCGGATTATTATCTTGAAAACGGGGATAAAACAAACGCGATTGCATTATTAAAAGAACAGAAAAACAGAACCGGAAGTGAAGCACTTGGGGCAAAATTGCAGACACTGGCAGGCAGCTATACGACTTTTGGCCAGTCTTATGATTTTATATCTGATCCCTGTTCCGGCTTTATGAAAGTGGAGATGGACGGACAGCAGGGACTGACAGACTCTCAGGGAAATGTTGTGATCTGGCCCCAGTATGAAAAAATCGGTGTGTTCGGAACAGGCGGCTTTGCTCCTGTTAAGACGGAAACTTCAGTCTATTATATTGATCAGAATAATTATAAAAGACGTGTGCCGGATGGAGAATATGAAGAGTTGGGAATCGCAAATCAGGGTGTGATACCGGCAAAGCAAAATGGAAAATGGGGATATCTGGATAACAATCTTAAGCCCATTACTGATTTTATTTATGATGCGGCTACGCCTGTAGTAAATTCTCTTGCTGCCGTAAATCAGGATGGAAAATGGGCACTGATTGATGAAAAATTAAATCAGGTTACTGAGTTTGAATTCGAAGATGTGATTCTGGATGACTGGGGATTTTGCAGCTGGAATGGTGTGGCTTTTGTGAAAAAACAGGATGGGTACAGGCTGGTAGGGAGCGATGGCACACAAAAAGGAACTGAAGTATTTGAAGATGCCAGAGCCTTTGCCTCGAAAGAACCGGCAGCAGTAATGATGGAAGGCAAATGGGGATTTGTATCTGATGAGGGAGAAATCGTGCAGGAATGCAGATATGAGGCAGCAGGCAGCTTTTCCGAAATCGGCTATGCTCCAGTGCAGATGGATGGCGCATGGGGATACATAAAAGAGAATGGCGACTGGGTGATCGAACCGCAGTTTGATGAGGCGAAGTGCTTTAATGAGAAAGGACTTGCACCTGTTATGAGTAACGGGGCATGGAGTTTTATACAGTTGGATGTATTTTAGTTACTGGTCAGATTTGGGACAGTAATATATTTTAGGAGGCTGGGTAAGAAATGAATTTTACTTATGATTTTGCAAATGGAACTACGGAAATCGTTTATCATCCGGAGAAAAAGAGGATTCCGGATCCTGAAATGGTAGAAAAAATAAACAGGTGTGTATATCTTCTGAATATAAAAGTCAGACCAGGAAATGAAGGCGCTTTTGCCTATAATATTAAAGGGAAAACTAATTTTCTTGCATGGCAGAGTGAAGCTTCAGAAAAAGCACGTCATGAAATGGAAGGGCAGATTGCAGACGGGCTGAATGGATGTATGAGTATGGGGATTTCTGCGGAATCTGTTGTTCAGGAAAAAAGATATATGTACGTAGATGACAGGACACAAAGAATTAATTTTATATGCATTCCGGGGATGGAGGATAAGCCTGCAAAAGCGGCTAAGAAGAATCAGGAGAATATTTATGAACTTGAGACGCCGCCTCTTCCGGATACAATTCCGGAGCCGAGGTCAGAGGAAATTTACGAGCCATTTGGAAATAATCATGTAAATCAGACAGAAGAAAGATATGCAGAAATAAAGCCTATGGAAGAGGAAAAACAAGAATACAGGGAATATGTATCAGCAGACAGACCGCTGTATGAGGAAATCAGCACAGATACAGCTGAACAGATTGAAGAACAGCCTGAAAAGAGTGAATGCTCCGAAATGTTCCGGAAAAATGTGGAAGAGGAAGAAACTGGAACCATTCTGTTGTCTGATTTTGAAGATGATGAAGACGAGAAAACAGTACTTCTGGTTCCTCAGCCAGATGGAAAAGCATATTTGGAAAATATGAAAACAAAAGAAAAATCTTATATCCGCAAAAACAATGTAAAAATTGGAAAGAAAAAAGAAAAAGTGGATATCTGGATAAAGGAGAATCCTACGGTCAGCAGGGAACATTGCGTTATTACATATAAAATGTGCTGTTATTATATAAGGGACTGTGAGTCCTTGAACCACACCTATGTAAATGACCGTCAGCTGGAAAAAGAGGAAGAATGTATGCTGGAAAACAACAGTATAGTCAGATTATCCAATGAAGAATTTGTTTTTAAAACCGGGGAGGAATAGAGAAGATGAAGTGTCCAAACTGTAAAAAGAAGATAGAAAAGGGAAAGAAATTTTGCGGATATTGTGGAGCTGCAATACCGGAAAAAGCAAAGAGGAAAGTGGATAAGCGCATTCTGATTCCTGCCGGTGTAGCAGGGGTGTGCGGTGTGGCGCTTCTTGGAACTGTCATACTGACAAATCCACAACAGACTTCCGCCAGTAAACTGGAGAAAAAAATTGCGGCAGGAAACCGGTATCTGCAGTCTGCTGATTATGAAAAGGCAGAAGTTGCGTTTAATGAAGCTTTAAGTATTGATAAGAAATCTTCTGATGCCGCACTGGGTCTTGCGAAAGTCTGTAATGAGAAGAAAGATCCGGAAGGTGCTCTTAGCTATTTGAAACTTGCAAATGAAAATCTTGAAAGCATGAGTACAAAGCAGGTAGAAGAAAAGAAGCTGGATTGGGAGAAAAAATCTGAAGATTATCAAAAAACTTTTGATAATACAAGCCAGCTGTTCCTGGCTGCAGGAAATCAGGAACAGGCGCAGTATGTACAGGCAGAGAAAGAGAAAACAGAGAAAGCTTTTGTGGTTATTGAACTGGTGGTGAGCGGAAATGTGGATTCTTCTAAAGAATTTGAATCCAGCCAAAAGAGCAGTTCTTCCGGGAAGCCAGAATCAGCAAAAAAGAAAAGTGCAGCAAAACAATCGGAAGAGAAGTCCATCGGAGATCTTATTGCAGAAAACTACGAGTATGAAGTAGGGGATGTGGGAGGTACTTCCTGGGAAGATTCCCAGCTGGAAATCATTGATGAAGGTGAGGCTGAGACTATAACTACCGTGCCTGAGCTGACAGAAGCAGCGGAAGACACCAGTGAGGAGACAGCGGCACCAGAAGAAAATCCGGAGGAGCCGACTGCAACGGAAACACCAGAAGAGGTACAGGAACCGACAGCGGCACCAGAAGAAGTGGTGCAAGAGCCGACAGCGGCGCCAGAAAAAGAGGTACAGGAGCCAACAGCGGCGCCAGAAGAGGTACAGGAGCCAACGGAAGTGCCGGAAGAAGATGTGCAGAAACCGACAGAAATACCAGAAGAAGAGCAGCCCCAGGAGGAGCCAACGGAAGCGCCGGAGGAAGAGGTACAGGAACCGACGGAAACTCCTGCTGAGGAACCGGCCGGTCCGGCAGATGAGGAGTTACTGTACAATTATGTAAATCAGGAACTTCTGGCAACAGGCCCTGTGATTGGCAGTCAAAGTTTGTCCTATGATTTTGCAGTAGGAAATATTCCGGCTGCAAACGGAACAGTTTCTTATCAGGTAGAAGATCTGGATGGAGACGGAAATCAGGAACTATTGGTAGTAACAGTTTATAACGGACAGATGGGATTTGATATTTACCGTGTGAAGGATTCAGTGGTTACGTTGATCGCAAACGTGAGTGGATATTACACCTGTCTGGGAAGCTTTGACCAGGCATGCAATTACGGAATGACACAGATATGTTTCTTACAAGATGAAGGCGGAGTCTACAGTATCGGACTTGCTTCCAACAGCAACGGAAATCTTGCAGAAGGAAAAGCAGGTGCAGTACAGACAAGTATCGAGCTTTATTCGCTGAGCGGGGATGAAGTTGTTCTGAAAAATGCGGTGTCTATAAAGAATGGAATAAGTGTATGTCTAGGTGCTGACGATGGAGCCCAGGCTGTTGAAGGTGGAAAAGATGCTTTTATTGCAGGACTTAACGGAATGGGAATGGATGGAAGCTGGATTTCAGAAAGTGCTGATGTTCTGACATCCATGAACCTTACAGAAAATCCGGTACAGAATATGGCTGTTGTTCCAGATCCTTTTAGAAACGGTCTGGCAGCCATTGAAAACGGAGTACAGGATGTAGCTTACATAAATGGGCTTATGTATGCAAATATGGGGACGGTTTCCTTAAATATTCTGGATCACCCTGGCACAGACCAGTGCGCTGGCAATTACCAGCAAATTCCGGATTCCCAGATTGAATTGACAGAAGAGGTTCCAGGTGAAGAAGCCTCTGGAGAGGATGGTCAGGAAGCTGCTGCAGACCAATCCGCAGAAGAAAATCCGGAAACTGCTGACGGAGCAGATGGTGCAGAAAATCCGGAAGCTGGTGGAAGTGAGACCCTGGCAGAAAGTCCGGAAAATGCAGAAGACGATACTGTTGTAGAAGAGCCACAAAATACTGAGAGCGGTGCGGCAGGAACACCAGAAGAAACGGAAATGGAATATGGAATTCCGGTGGCAACAGAAGATGGAACCTACACACCGGAGGAAACCAGCTCTACCCCGGAAGATACATCTGCTCCGGAAGAAGTCTACGAACCAGAAGACAGCGAAAACACTTACATTCCTGAGGATACAAGTGTACCTGATGAGAGTGCACCTTCAGATGAAAACGTGTATGAGCCGGAAAATACAGAAACAGAAGAGTACACAGATGAAAGCGAAGTCCAGGAAATTTCTCCAGATGAAGTTCTACAGAACTTTGCAAATGAAAATATCTGGCCGGTAAATGCACAGATTTCTTCACAGGCAGCAGTATATGATTACGAAACTGGTACAATTTCAGGAACAGATGGAATCCTTGGACTTCATAAAGCAGATCTGGATAAAGACGGAGTACCGGAACTTCTGACGATACGTTTACAGTCCGGGCAGATTGTGTGGGATATTTACCGTGTAAACGGCAGCACAGCGGAGCTGGTTTCCACTACAGTTCCATCTGGAAGCAGCTTTGGAAAAGCTTTGACAGATTATGATTATGAAATGAGTCAGGTATGTTTTTTGAAGGATAATGGGGAGAATTTCCAAATCGGCATTGCCTCAAATTACCGCAATGTGGAAGAAGAAGGAACGCCAAGTGTGCGTACAAATGTGGAGCTTTATACTGTATCTGGCTGGGGATGTGACCTGGCAGGAAGCGTTACCATTTTAAATGGCAGATATGTGTACAGTGGCACAGACTGCAGCAGTGCAGAGGAAGGCGGAAGTGATTCGTTTATGGCTTATGCAGGCTCTATGGGGCTTAACGGAAGCTGGATCACAGAAAGCACGGCAGTGCTTGATTCCATGGATATTTTGAATAATCCTGGTCAGGATGTATCAGCTGTTCCGGATCCTCTGGAAAATGGTATTTCAGCAAAAGAGGACGGTACACAGGACCTTGTTGTTCTAAAGGGAGATATGGCTGCAGGAAGTGGAAATATCAATATCAGTGTAACCGATAACACGCAAATGAATTAATTGAGGAAAATTATATGAGTGAAGGAATTCCGGAAACCTATCAGATTATAGGGCGGATAGGAGGTGGAAACAGCGGAGTCGTTTATAAAGCGTACCATACAAATCTGAAAAAATATGTTGTTTTGAAAAAAATCAGATCCGAGATAAAAGATTTTGTAGATGTCAGGGCAGAAGCAGATCTTTTGAAAAATCTCCGTCATCCGGGGCTTCCCCAGGTTCTGGATTTTTTCGAAGCCAGCGGCGAAATATATACGGTAATGGATTTTATTCCAGGAAATTCCATTAAACAGTATCTGGATGCAGGTCGAATATTTCCTGAAAAATCAGTTATAAACTGGATGAAACAGATGTGTTCCGTTTTGTGCTATCTTCACACCCGAGAGCCCCAGGTAATCCATGGGGATATAAAACCGGGAAATATTATGCTGACCCCACAGGGGGATATCTGTCTGATTGACTTCAATATTTCGTCTGCAGCAGGAAAGAATGCTCCTGTTTGGATTGAAGGTTATACGAAAGGATATGCTTCTCCTGAACAGGTTGATGCATTTAGATTTAATCAGAAAGAAATGGATCGTTCCAATTGGAAAAGCATAGATGCCCGTTCAGATATCTACAGTCTCGGAGCCACCGTTTATCATATGGTGACCGGGCAGAAGCCGGATATGAATGAAAATGGTTTTGTGGAGGATATCAGGGAAAATGACGAAAATATAAATGACGTTTTTGCAGGTATTGTTATGAAATGCCTGGAACCAGACCCGGGGAAAAGATATCAGTCTTCCCAGGAGCTGCTGACAGACCTTCAAAATATGGCAAGGAAGGATATGCGTTATCGTTCGCTGCTTAGAAAACAGCGGGTGGAATACGGAGTTATAGCTGCAGCAGCATTGTTTTTCTGTGTGATTGCAATATACGGATACAATCGGATTGGAAAGGATAAGCTGACAGAATATGAAAATCTGGTCAGCAAAGAAATCCAGTGCGTTTCGGCAGAGGATTATGACAACAGTGAAATCTATTATGAAAAGGCAGTGAGCATTTTACCAGACAGGATAGATGCATATTATCAGAAAGCTGTTGCCTTAAGTGATCAGCGCAGATATGGCGACTGTATTGACTTTATTAATTCAAAAATTCTATCAAATGCTATAATTCTTAAAAATACAGAGGAGATGGACAGCGTTTACAGTCTTCTTGGAGATGCATATGAAGAAATGGAAGACTATGAAAATGCTGGGATCTGTTATGACAAGGCAATTGTGCTATCTCCAATGAACAGCAGCTATTACAGGAATTATGCCATTATACTGGCACGCAGCGGCGACACGGATGAGGCGGAAAAAATTCTTGAAAAAGCAAAGGAAAATGGCATGGATTCCGTTGCTGTCAATTATGTGGAAGGGGAGATTTATTTTGCCTCCGGCAGATATGAGGAGGCAAAGCAGATTTTTATGGATTGTCTTAGTAAAAGTGAAGATAATGATGTGAAAATGCGTTCCTACTTAATGGCAGCCAGATCCATGGAAAACCTTGACAGCAGTGTAAAGGGCAAAGAAGAAATTATACAGCTTCTTGAACAGGCAAAAGGCACGCTGCCGAAAGAATACAATATTGGAATTCTGGAAAAACTGGCTCAGGTTTATAGTGAAATTGGAAATATGCAGGGGGATTTTTCCTATTACGAAAAAGCAGTGGGCGTGCTGGAGCAGATTGAAAACCAGGGAATGGAGGATTATGAAACAGAATACAATCTTTCCACTTTGTACCAGAATATGCAGGAGTACGGAAAAGCTGCAGAAGTTCTTTCCAAACTGAAAGAAGACTATGGGGAGAATTACCGCACTTACAAAGGAATGGCATTCCTTGAGGCTGCCAAGCAGTCCGCAATGCCCAAAGAAAGCCGGAATTATGAGAAATTCGGTGAATACTATAAAAAAGCACAGGAACTGTATCTGGCACAGCTGGATAATAATGTGAATGACATGGAAATGCAACGCCTGGAGGAATTATATGATCAGGCTGTACAGAATGGATGGCTGAATTAAAGGAAAGGAAAGTGGTCATATGGGGAGCGCGATTTTTATATTTGGAATTGCAGGAATGGCAGTGTGTATTTTGCTTCTGATAATTTTACCAAAAATCTTTGAGAAACAAAAGAAAAGGCTGCTCAGGGAGATTGAGAGCGAGGAAGTTTAAAGTTACTGCTTGCTGTTGGAGATAACGCTCTGCGCAGTGTGTTCCTGTGAACGGAGTGAGCAGTAATAATTTGAAAATTGAAAAGTGTGGAGGATATGCGATGAAAAACGAAAAAATAGCACGAAAAATCACATTATTTTTAACGCTTGTACTTGTAGGAGTATTATGTCCAGTATTTCTGGTAAAGGCTGATGTGGGAAAATGGATGGAAGAAGCCCAGATCATATCACTGAACCAGAATGTTTCCGGAACTGCAAAGAACAATCATAATCCAACCGGAATGGATCCCTATTATTTTTACAGAGAATATTTTTGCTTTTCAGTACCTTTCCAGATGGATGTTTATTTCTCTGAGAGTATTAGCGGCTCAGAAAAATTACCTTACATTTATATAAGTGACAGCCAGGGAAAAGGAGTAAAATTAACTTCTACCGGATGGAAATATAGCCGGGCAAACAACCAGTCCAGTATTGTTGCCTATATGACATTGAAAAAGGGGGAATATTATATTCGCCAGAGTAAGGTATATGATAAGAATACCGAGAGCCATCCCTATACTATAAAAGTAACCGCCAAGTTAAGTCAGGCACCTAAAATGGTTTATGCAAAAAGAATTTCCACAAAAAGTGCAAAAGTAAAATGGAAAAAAGTTTCAAGAGCAACTGGATATGAAATATACAGAAGTACATCTTTCAGGACTTCATTTAAATTGATAAAGAGAGTGAACGGAAAAACCTCTTCAATTATTACAAAAGGTTTGAAAAAGAGAAAAAGATATTATTATAGGGTCCGTGCATATAAAATTTGGAACGGGATGAAATTTTATAGTGATCCATCGTGGGCGTTAGGCTGTTGATGGGATGACAGTTTAGAAGTATAATGTAATTTACAGGGATGTTAAACAGAACTGATACAACCTGTCATGTTGTCATAGAAAAAGTAAGGTAAAAGTAAGAAAGAAGGTTGCAACCTGCAAGGTGACTGTAAAGTAAAATGAGGAAAAATAGATTTAAGAAAATATGGATTTGGATAATTACTGTACTTGTAATATTAATATTCGCGGTACCTGTTAATGCAGAAGAAACTCAGGCTAAGATTTATACAATCCAGAATGGCCGTTTATGTGATACGAATGGGAGCCCTTATACTGGCTGGCGCATTGAGAACGGCAAAAAATTCTATTATGATAATGGTAAATCCTGCAAAGGGTGGAAGAAAATTGGAAAGCAGCATTATTACTTTGATGCAAAGAATGGGCTGGCTAAAAATAAAATTGTAGGCTCTAAGAAAAAGGGCTATTATTATGTAGATAATAAAGGCATCCGAGTAACCAATAAAGAAATTAAGCTGGCTGTGGAATTTGTAATGAAAAATTCTGATGCCAAAGCTACACGGCGACAGAGATTAAAACAATGTTTTAACGTATTATGTCAGTACCCATATTTTGCCCGGGATTATGTAGTAAAAGCCTCTAATTTGCCTTCATTTGCACGAACTATGCTGATCACTGGGCGGGGAGATTGTTATTATTACGGGACAACAATGGCATATATTGCGAGAGTGCTTGGTTATGACAGTAGAGTAGCTGGTGGTGGAGTCACTGCGCGCGGTCCGTGGTATCCAAAGACGGAACATGGGTGGTGTGAGGTAAGAATTGGTTCAACCTGGCGGATGATCGATTGTAGCATGCAAAGGGCGCATACTGCTCATAATCTGTTTTTGGTAAAAAGATCAGATTATCCCTTCTGGCTTCGTTGCGATAAGGTGTATACGTTAAGGATAAAAGATGGGAAAACAAACTGGAAATAAGATTGCAGCAAAAGGTTAAAATAACCTGCACAAAAAAATATGGATTTTTTTGTAAAAAAGTGCTGTCAAGCGTTTTTGAAAATGTCCTAAAATAATTGAAGTATTAGCCCCGGCTTT
>ENA-ORMO01001217-ORMO01001217.1-human-gut-metagenome-genome-assembly--contig:-NODE-1217-length-29478-cov-7.649628_pt1 | contig 29478 bp, 34 predicted proteins | sample MGYA00242106_ERZ509001 | MGnify/ENA primary metagenome ERZ509001 (study PRJEB26280, sample SAMEA2338736) | human gut metagenome | biome: human gut; feature: human-associated habitat; material: faeces...
TAAGTAACTGTAAATAAAAAATTTTCCTTTCGTATGTTATCGATATATCCTGGACAATATCATTCCACATATCAGGCCAACGTATTGCTAATAATTGAATCAATCTCTCTTTATATTGAGTTTGCTCAATAAATTCATCTATAAACTCCCAGCTTTCCACTGTTCTATCAGATAATTGATCGATTAATATCATACATTTTTCATTCTCATTCTCTTCAGACAATAAAAATTCCAAAAGAATAAAATTGAAAATACTTTTTTGTTCGAATTCATACGGTTGTAAACGCTGTATAACCATTCCAACTTTTGTCAAATTATAATTATATGGTAGCTTTTCCATATTTTTTACTGCCAGTATATAATTCATATCTTCTTTTGTAATGCTTGCACCCTTAAAATAATTGATATAATTTGCGTATTTTTCATCAATGTATCCTCTTCGAAGCATAAATACAAGCAATTTATTTTCAGTAACTTTTTCAGATAGTACATTATGGGCTCCAAATTCTTCTATCAGCTTTTTAAGTGACCAACTTGACAGTTTATGTATATTTTTCTTCAAATCTTCAATTTCACTCTTTATTGAACTAACACCTTTTTTTTGAACAAATTGAAAATTTTTAATTCTTTTATAATATCGTTGAAAAACTTCTTGGAAATCACTTACCTCTATTTCCGACCGATAAGGCTCCCATGCGTAATACTCAATTCTAACATTCTTTAATTGTTCAAGTTTTGATAATTCGAATGAATCTTCCATTATTTCATTTACTAAGTATTTATCATAATAACTTTTCTTAATGCTATATGGGATACCTTGCCAATCCACCATAGCACCTAGCATGGCTGTTTTAAGTTCTTTAATGTGTTCTAAATAGTCATCATGATATTTTTCTAATTCCTGTGTAAGCTCATCAATCTCATTATGCCATTGTGTACATTGTCCACATATATATCTTTGTTTATCCTCAAAAGCTTGTTTCACAACTCCTCTCTCCATTTGAAGTTCTGCAAACTCTCGTGGATATAAATTTTTAAAAATAATCAATGCCATCATTGTTTCATCTGACAATTTCAGTTCCTGATCAGTACGAATCGTTTCCTTGTATATAACAAATTCATTATATATATTCTGAAGAATTCGCATATCTTCAACATATGGAGATATATCTAATATAAATTCCTGTGAGATTTCGTGAACAATCCCTTTCTTTTCAGATTCCTCAAATTTTTGTAAAAAGATTTCCCCTGAATTCGTAGAATTTATAATTGGGATTACAGGAATAATAAATTCAAAGAACTTTGTTCTGTCTGTATTCGTAAATATATCATCTCTAATAGCATAAACAAAAACGATGCCCCTTTTAATCCCATCGTAATTGTTCAATAATGTATTCAATTCTCGAAGGTGAATAAAAATAGACGGATCTTCTAAGCGATCTAAATCCTCAAAAAATACAATTCTGTACTTTGTCTCTTCAAAAAAATATACAATTTCATCCATATTTTTATTAAATACCGTTTCTGCTGCAGTTTCAGAATTTTTCACAACTGTCTCTGCTGGCAATTTTACTTCATTTACTTTAAAACGAAACAGTACCAAACGATATGTTCGGGCGATAATTGCCAATATTCCCACAGAAAAAGCTAAGAAAATACTATCCGAAACTATTCCTTTTAATCCAAATTTTTCACCTGCGTCTTCTATTTTTTCGATTATTAGCTTAAAAGTATCTGGAAAAAATATAAATTCCATCACTCCCAAAATTAAAAATATCAAAACCAAATATCCCCAGACACGTTTCCAATTAATTTTATGTAGCTTCCGATATCTGCTCTGCGGTATCTTTTTATAATTGACTTTATAAAACAATTGTTTCAAAATTCCTAATTCTATTTCATCCTGTTCCAATGAAATTTTCTTAGGATTCCCATTCTCATCAGTTTTATTCTCAACAAAAGTTGCCATTGAAACACGAAGCGACTTACTTCTAATAACTCTATGTTTTTTCAAATATGTATCAATGATACTACTCTTTCCTGCACCATATGGACCTGCCAGTGCAATATTTTTAACTTTCTCTTTCTTTATCGCCCAATGTAACGCCTTTAAATATTCATCACCATTTTCAATATCATCAATAGGCGCCAAATCTGTAAATTCATTTTTCTTTTTTTCTTGTATTCTTTTATTTATTACTTTACGAATTTTCTCTAAAAGTGTTAGCATAGAAATCACTCCCTCAGACTTAACCTATAACACTATTTTATCATGAAATATCTAAATGACAAAATGAAAAGTCTTACTTTTTAAATCAGTGGGGAGCAAAATCAGCACACCTCTGGCATAACATTGGCACAGTTTTGCTCTTTCCCCGTAAATCCATACCTGTTATAATATGTATAGTCAAAAATTTGTAAAGCAGCCGTTCCTCATGTGACGGCTGTTTTTATGTAAAGGTGGTGGTTATTATTTTTCAAAACAAAATCCGCAAGATTCTGAAGGATGACAGGGGGGAAGCCAATTATTTCAGCACCATGGTCTTCATCTTCATTGCGGTACTGCTGCTGGCTTTTATCATCGATCTGTTTTCCATCATTTCCACGAAACAGGAACTGGATCACTGTGCAGACCAGATGGTAAAGCAAATTCAGCTATCAGGCGGTCTAAACACGGAAACAGAGGAACTGTTTGACTTTCTCTGCTCGCAGATCGAAGGTGCTGATAACATTTCCTATTCGATTGATGCGTCCTATAAGTCTCCTACCCCTTCTGGAATGCATAAGGCCATCCAGTTGGGAAATCCATTTTATATTACCATTGAAGGTGATGCAAAACTGGGAGGCTTTTGGAACTTCCGGCTGATCCAACTGCGAATCGTTGCCCGTGGCGCCGGTGTCAGTGAGCATTATTGGAAGTGAGGTGGACAATGAAACAAATTTATCCAACAATCCGGAAAAAAATCAGTAATGACAGAGGAGATATTTCCATCTTTACCTGTTTTTTTGTAGCAGGTGTTGTAATGCTGATTTCCTTTTTACTGACTTATGCTTCTGTCCGGATTACATGCATCAATATCCGAAATGGTGCAAAAATGGAATTAAACAATTTAAGCGCCAGTATTTATGCTGATACCTTCCGTTCCCAGAGAGAAACTAATTTCAGCGAATATTTAAACACGCTCTATTCCGACAGTTCCTACACAGACATGCTGGAAGATATGGTTACAGAAGGTCTGGCAGAAAAACTCCCCCTCTCAACAGAAGACTATCAGATCCGCAACATCAGCCTGGATTTTCATGTGGATGGGGATAGGGTGGAATATGTTTTTTCCTGTGATGCGGAATTCTATGTCTTTATGTTTGGCCGCTATTATCCCACTATCACACAGCAAATTGAACTGACCGGTTACCACAACACCAAATTCTGACCTGCCGCACAAAGCAGGTTTCCGGAAAGGAGATACCATATTATGAAAAAGCTGTTTACTTTAAAAGGGGGCCTGATTTCCTCCATCACCGCCATCCTTGGATTTCTGGCTATACGCTTTTGGTTTCACAAAGAGAAACATGTCTAACTTTCAAAATACCCCTACTACTATTTTTGTTGAAAACAGGCTTCTTTAAGCGTAAAGAAACTATAAACAGAAAAAAGGAGATGAAACAATTCATGAAAAAATTTTTTAAATCAAAAGGATTTCTGGTTTCCGTCCTTACCCTTTCCTGCATTGGCATCCTTATCGCCTGCTGGTATGTGAGCAGAGACCAAACTGCTGCCTTTCAGCCAGAAGAAACACCCAGCGTTGTCCAATCTCAGGACTGGAAGGAAAACCAGGGAGCTTCTGAAAGCCATATGGAAGAAACAGAAAACTTGGAAGCTTATGTTCCGCCAAAGGATTCGGATATGCAGGAATCCCTAGATACATATCCAGTTGTGTCCGAAGTATCTGAGAGTGAAGTCTCCATTGATTTCACTCCGACAGAAACACCAGCAGAAACACCTCCTGCCCCACCAGAAGGAAAAACTCTTCTGGAAGATGCAGGACCGGAACATCCGGTCAATCCTGCCCCCGAAGTCACTTCCCCTGAACCCGAAACCTCTGCCAATAACGAACCAGTAGCAGGTGATACCAATAAAGACGGAGCCATTTATGATCCCGTATTCGGCTGGGTAGTCCCTGGTCAGGTAAATCAGTCCACCCTGGACAGCGATGGCGATCCCAATAAAATGGTGGGAAACATGGGGAACTGATATCCCTTTACAACAGAATCCAGAAAAATGGAAAGTCGTCACTTTACAGTGGCGGCTTTTTTCTGGATTCCAATTATTTTACAGAATGGAGCGTGATACATTTTGAAACGATTTCTCTCCCTCCTTAGCACCATTGTCTTTCTGCTGTGTATATCTTCTTTTTCCGTCTTTGCAGCAGGAGAAGGAAATATGGACGGCGGCGGAGGAGGTATGGGGCAGGGAACCTCAACCAACTTCTGGTCTACCGGAAATGATGGCGTCCGGGTTACCGTTGTCCAGGCAGAATCAGGAACTTCTGTCGGCTCTATCGTAGATTTTGCCAATCGGGCACAGCCGGCAACTGTCCTTCATTTCGGAAAGAACAACAAAATCCAATACCGAAACGGCACAGCTCTGGCCTTGCAGTCCGGAGCTGCATACAACTGCATACAGCCGGCTTATTCCATGCCACCCATCATAACCAGCCGAAGCAGACCTGCTGATATTGAGGTCATCAAACGATACTTCTGCTCGGAATACGCCTGTATGATGGTAGCAGACGCAACCGGAGCCAGCTATGAAAAGATGCTCTCCGGCGAATACAAGATCCTTCTGGAACCCATTGCCTATGTTACATTTAATGGACAATATTACTGCTTCACTGCTACGGAAGCCGCTCTTTACGACCAGCTATCCGGCGGCAGCCTGCGCAGCAAACTCCCTACTGTAGCGTTCCAGAACCTTCCGCTTGCCCTGTTTTTGGAATACAGCGACCTTGGTTTTTCTGCATGGACCGGTCCGCGCTCTGGAATCCAGTCCAATGCCGACATTATCAATACCCTGGGGATTGGCATCGTCTGGTTTGATAACCTTCCTGAACAGCCAGAGGATTTTGAAGCCCCCGATGTGGAATATCGGGTAAATACAGATGTTATTACTGCCGTTACCCTGCGGACGGATCGTGACCTGACACCGGATAATCCCGCCTCAGTAACTTTTCGCATCATGGGACGTACTTACAGAGTGAATGACATTGTGATTCCGGAAGGGGATTCTCAGGTAGTGTGGGTCAAATGGCATACCCCCAGCACCCCGCAAACCATCACGATCTCTGTTTCTGTCCGGAGAGCCACTACAGTGCAGGATTCCCTGACAGCAAAAATTGTGGATCTGAACGAAAATCCACCGCCCGATCCGCTGGCAACAGATACCAGTCCTGGTTATACCGTTCCTTCCCTTCCTTCCAATCCTCAGAAGCTTACCGCCAACTGGGGGGTATGGAGCTGCTACTGGGTTCCTGTCTGGGAATGGTGTGACCATGGGGATGATGAGGGGCACTGGGTTGATAATGGATACTGGGAGTATGAGTACAATGGGTACTCCGCTTCTATTTCCGGAAGCATGACGCTGATGCCGGATGACATTGTGCCTACTGCTGAAGGTAAGGATATGAAGAGCGGTTATGGAGTTAAAACAGATGTACGCGCTGTGCTGTCCACAAGTTCGCCCTCCGGTCACTATACGAATCCACAAACAGCGTTCTCTGTTTTTCCAGAATTCCAGTATGAAACCTATTTACGGCTTTTGCAGCGCGTTTCCAGCGGACGCAGTGCAAAATTTACCTTTCAGCCAAACGAATACTCCACTTATAACCGGAATGTTCATTTCACCCCCGTATGGTTTCCAGATAATACCCGCTTCGTAGTATACACTCAGGTATGGGATGCATGGACACCGGATGGCATGCTGTCTGTCAATCTGAATGACTATGTATCCATCCATCAAAGTGTATTCGATGATTGGTATACGAATCGTGAATAATACTGTAATATCTTTGTATGAAACTTTCATCCTTTGCGGCATCGCTGGATTTGCCGCATATGATTTGGAAAAACGGCGGGTGCCTGACAGGGCTCTCGCCGTTTTTTGTCTGGCTGCACTTCCCGCTCCTTTTGTGCATGCCTGGCCCTTTACGGGATGGCCCATCTGGTTTTTATATAGTCTTTCTTCTGTAATGGGTGCCGCTATCGGATTTTTAATCCTTTTGTCTGCTTCCCTGTGTTCAGAAGATGCCAGAGGAATCGGCGGTGGCGACATAAAGCTGGCGGCAATCATGGGATTCATTTATGGTCCTACACGAATGCTCGCCCTGCTTCTTGCTTCCTCTGTTCTCTCCGCTCTTGCAGTGTTACTGTTTTACCGGAAACATCTGAAAGAACCTGTTTCCCTTCCATTTGTGCCATTTCTTGCAATGGGAAGCCTTCTCATTACCATGAATACTTTTATCAGATAGGAGAATGACCACATGAAACTGAATAACCGTTTTCTTTTTGGCATACTGAGCCTTCTTTTATCAGCCGTCATTGCCTTTGTCGCCCTGCCGACCATCGCCCGGCAGACCAACGGAAAAACTGAAATCGTCCGGATAAAAGAAGCCATTTTACGAGGGGAACAGCTGACCGCTGACCGTTTAGAAGTCGTAGAAGTAGGAAGCTATAACCTTCCCCCAAATATCGCCCGATCCATAGAAGATGTAAAAGGGCTTTATGCTACTGCAGATCTGGCGGAAGGGGATTATATCCTGACGTCTAAAATCAGCATGACTCCCATTTCCTCGGATGTCATACTAAACAGTATTCCGTCTGGAAAAACTGCCATCTCTCTGACAGTCAAAACCCTGGCCTCCGGTCTTTCCGATAAGCTTCAGCCAAATGACATCATCCGTATCTACCATTTTCTTGATACAGCGGAGGAGGTACCGGAGCTACGCTTCGTAAAAGTTCTTTCTGTTACCGATTCCAAAGGAGTCAATGTGGACAACTCAAAAGAACTGACCGAAGAGGAAGAAAAACAACAGTCTGCAACCATTACCGTTCTGGCAAGTCCGGAACAGGCAAAAATTATTACCGCACTGGAAAACGATGGTGTCGCCCATGTAGCGCTGATTTCCCGCAACAATGACCAGTTAGCAGAGGAACTTCTGGCAGAGCAGGATCTTGCCCTTCAGGAAATCTATTTCCCAGAAACCCTGGAACCTGCGGAAGCCTCTACGGAGTCCTCTCAGGAAGAATCCGCTGAAAAGTCTGACGAAACCCTTGAAACCGAGAACCTATCCCCTGCTGAAACAGAATCAGCCGCACCATAACATTGGAAAGGAGGATTTCATATGGCGAAAATCATTACCGTCTGGGGCAGCCCTGGAAGCGGAAAGTCCATGTTCTGCTGTATCCTTGCAAAAGCCCTGACCCGTGACAAAAGGAAGGCTATTCTTATCAGTGGCGAAATCAGCACACCTATGCTTCCGGTCTGGCTGCCGGATCAGATTGTTGAAGCCAGTGCATCCATTGGACAGGTACTCAGCAGTGTGGAAATTGATACTTCTCTGATTGCCAGTCATGTAACAGTATTAAAAAAATATCCATTTATTGGTCTCATGGGATACTGCGCCGGCGAGAATCCCTTGAGCTATCCGGAAGTCAATTATCAGATGGTTTTGCAGCTGATTACCGCAGCAGCAAAGTTGGTAGATTTTGTGATTCTGGACTGCGGTTCCAATATGACCAATGTATTTACACCAGCATCCATTGAATCCGGCGACCTGATTATCCGTCTTCTGACTCCAGATTTAAAAGGAATCAACTATTTAAAAGCACACGAGCCGCTACTTCAGGACAAACGCTTCCGGTACAGCGATCATATAACCTTCGCCGGCATGGCACGCCCCTTTCACGCATTTGATGAAATGGGATACCTAATAGGCGGTTTTGACGGTCTGCTGCCCTATGGAAAGGAAATAGACCGCTGTGCCACAGAAGGCGGCATGTTCCAGGCAATCAAATACTGCAATTCCAAGTATACCGCATCTTTAAATAAGATACTGGAAGTTCTGGAGAAAATGGAACTTGCCGATCAGCAGGGAGAAAACATCTGCAGGGAGGATGAGCATGAACAATTTGAATGATATTTTCTTTACCCCTGCCGCCAGTGAAGGACTTACTTATGAAAAGGTACTGGAGGATGTGCAGCGGTATTTTTCTGAAAACCATGCTTCTACCATTGCAGAAGCCGGCGAAGGCAATACGCTGCGTGCGGCGGCGGTTCTGAAAGAACTGATGATCCAGTATCTCGTCAAACGTAAATATGCCATTGACGGATTCACGACGGAAGAACTATGTGCCAGACTCTATGAGGATATGGCAGGCTATTCGTTTTTGAAAAAATGGATCTACCGTCCAGGCGTTGAGGAGGTAAACATCAATGCCTACAATGACATTGAAGTAATTATGAACAGTGGGCGCAGCATCAAAATTCCGGACAAATTTTCTTCTCCCCAGCACGCCATTGATGTAGTGCGCCGGATGTTAAATGCCTGCGGTATGGTAATCGATGATACTATGCCCTCAGTCATTGGTTTTTTGGACAAGAATATCCGTATCTCTGTGGATAAGACACCCATTGTTGATCCGGATGTGGGGATAAACGCCTCTATCCGTATTGTAAATCAACAGACCGTATCCGAGCAGAAGCTGTTAAATTCCGGAAGCGCCACAGCGGAGATGCTTCATTTTCTTACTGCATGTATCCGTTATGGCGTATCTGTCTGTATCGCCGGCTCTACCGGTTCCGGCAAAACAACCATCATGGCCTGGTTATTATCCAATGTTCCCAACAACCGCCGCCTGATTACCATTGAAGAAGGAAGCCGGGAATTTGACCTGATTAAACGGGATGAAAACGGCAATATTCTGAATTCCGTCGTCCATCTGCTGACACGTCCCCATGAAAATCCGTCCATGAATATCAATCAGGACTTTCTCTTAGAGCGTGTCCTCAGAAAGCATCCGGATGTGATTGGTGTTGGTGAAATGCGCTCCGCGGCAGAAAGCTTATCTGCGGCAGAAAGTTCCCGTACCGGTCATACAGTCTGTACGACTATCCACTCCAACTCCTGCGACAGCACTTACCGCAGAATGATGACACTTGCCAAAAGAAAATATAACATGGATGATTCCATCCTGATGCAGATCATGGTGGAGGCTTATCCGGTGGTGGTCTTTACAAAACAGCTGGAAGACCGCTCCCGAAAAATTATGGAGATTATCGAAGGAGAAGACTATCAGGACGGTCATCTGCTCTACCGCTCTCTATACAAATACGAAGTGGTTGACAATGTGACAGATGCTAATGGCGAAATCCATGTAATCGGTCATCACAACAGGTCCGGACAAATTTCCGATGCCTTAAAAAAGCGGCTGCTGGACAATGGAATTTCTCATAAGGAATTGGAAGAGTTCATGGGAAAGGAGGCGCATTAGTTGCATTGGATTTATATCATCTGCTTTTCTTTACTCAGTGCTGGGCTTTTTGCACTGTTTGGCGTGAAACCTAAGGATTTATCAGATGCCATTTTCCGTTCCCAGAGAAAGACCGCTACTCTGACGGACGAGCTGAATGTCCTAATGGGAACGCCGGCGAAAGGATTCTTCAACCAGGACTACGAGATTAAACAGATTTTAAAGGACACTGGGCGAGCTGACCGGTACGAAGCCATTACCCGTCTGACCTTGATTCTGTTTGCTGTAGGTGCTGTTTTGGCGCTTTTAATCAACAATGTATATATGGTTCCCATATTGGGGCTGGGATTTTCTCTGATTCCCATTTGGTACCTCCGAAGTACAGCAGCCAGCTATAAAAAGCATCTGAACGAAGAACTGGAAACCGCAATCTCCATCATTACGACCTCCTATCTGCGGACAGAGGATCTGATCCGCTCTGTGAGAGAAAACCTGCCCTACATCAATGAACCGGTCAAAGCAGGGTTTGAAGCATTCGTTTATGAGAGCGAACTTATCAATGCCAATACCACCAGCGCCATCAACTCTCTGAAAATGAAGATTCCCAACAGGGTATTTCATGAATGGGCAAACATTCTCATTCAATGTCAGTCTGACCGCTCCATGAAAAACACACTGCCAACCATCGTACAAAAATTTTCTGATGTCAGGGTCGTGCAGTCGGAGCTGGAGGCTATGATGCAGGGACCGAGACGGGAAGCAATTACTATGATGTTTCTAGTAGTTGCCAACATACCATTACTGTATTTCCTTAACAAAGACTGGTTTCATACCCTGATTTACACCACGCCAGGCAAAATTGCTCTGGCAATCTGTGCAGCCATCATTCTGTTTTCGCTGACACAGATTATGAAACTGAGCAAACCGATTGAATATGGAGGTGACGGTACATGACATTGTTGGCATTGATTTCCATCATCCTTTTCGGTTTTGCCGCATATAACCTAAGCTGCGCCTTTGTGGACATTCCAACCAGCAGGACATCTAAAATGATGATGCTGGCAAGAAAACAGCGGGGCACCAAAAGTGAAAAGCTGCTGGATGTTTATATTACAAAAATAGCAACATTCATTGCCCCCTTCCTGCGGCTCGACAAGCTGCAACGCAATAAACTGCAGGCATCCCTTACGATTGCAGGGCTTTCTATAACACCAGAGGTTTATACTGCCCGTGCCTGGGTAACCGGCGGAACAGTTGGTTTGTGTGCAATTCCCATGGTATTTTTCATGCCGTTGTTTGTCCCTGTTATCATCGGTCTTTCTGTGGCTTTATGGTTTTCTTCCTACTATGCCGCATTTGATTTTGTCAAACGCCGACGTAAACTCATTGAGGCAGAAATCCCCCGTTTTGCCCTTACCATTGGGCAGAACCTGGAAAATGACAGAGATGTTTTAAAAATCCTTACCTCCTACCGCCGTGTAGCAGGGAAGGATTTCGGCGCAGAGCTTGATCAGACCATTGCCGATATGAAAACTGGCAACTATGAAAATGCCCTGATCCGATTTGAGACCCGAATTGGAAGTCCCATGCTCTCTGATGTTATCCGAGGGCTGATAGGAGTCCTACGCGGTGATGACCAGCGGATGTACTTTAAAATGATCTGCTTCGATATGCGTCAGATCGAACAGAATAACCTGAAAAAAGAAGCAGCAAAACGACCAAAGAAGATTCAGCGCTACTCTATGATGATGTTGATCTGCATTATGATTATTTATCTGGTTGTGCTCTGTACGGAGGTTTTAAGCTCTCTGGGAGGATTCTTTGGCTAAAAGAAAATGAGGATTCTATGAAAAAAATACAAAAAACCTTTTTTAACGGGTAATAAGGAGACAAAAAGGTATCATTTCCAATGGCTTTTACACCAACACCCCAGGCAATACCCACCTGTACCATTCTCAAGAAAGAACATCCGCATAAAGCCTATTCGGCGTGCCTGAATAAGCAGCGGCTTTCTTTATAATCCAACTACTTAAATTTTGAAGGAGGTTTCTCATGAAAAAAATGACTTGTTCCCTTAGCAGCAAATTCCATCGTCTGGTAAATCGTACCTGGATGGCAGTCTCTAATCAGCGCGGCGATTTTTATATCTCTGATGCTGTAAAAATTATTATTGCGGTCGTGCTGGGTGCTCTGCTTCTGGCAGCATTGACGCTTATTTTCAATGATACTGTCATCCCGCGAATCACACAGGAAATCGAGGGGCTGTTTAGTTAAATTTCTTTTATTTCGGGGAGCTGGCTTGCAGAAAAAGGAAGCCGGCTCCCCTTTTTCTATTTAGATTTCCAAATGTAGCATAATGAAAGTATAGACATTAAAACAGCAATAATTTCCAAACGTACTATAGCTGAGGTATATGGCAATGAAACAACACTGTAAACTTTATCCATTTTTAAAAGCTATCCGTGGGAACTGGCACAACGCAATCTTTTTACCATGCTGCGGCACCTGTTCCTATGAACTGAAATTTCCCTGTGAAGGATACTTGCTGGCAGCAGATGCAGAAGGCTTCCCCATCCTCATGCCAGTGCAGCACTTTCGCAAGCTGACTGGAGAATCCATTTCAGCAGAAGACTGTCGAAGCATACTAGAAGTTCAGGCATTTCAAGCTGCTTATTCCTTATACATTGAGTGGCATACCATTTCTTCCCACGAATGCCCTCTGCAGCAGCTCAGTCAATTTACCGGTACTGAACCTGCTACCAAGCAAACAGTCAAAGACGCAATACCACCGTAATCTATACGCATCGGAGGTGAAATCCATGAAGAAATATCAAATCAACTGCCCTTACTGCGGTTCTCCTGCCATCTGCCGACCAGCCAGCACGGTATATGGGAATGCTGTCAGAGTCAAAGGCACTTATCTGTATCTTTGTTCCCGCTGGCCTGCCTGCGATTCCTATGTATCCGCCCACAAAAAGGATCATCGTCCTATGGGTACTCTTGCTAATGGCAATCTGCGCCATAAGAGAATCTTAGCACACCGCGCTCTGGATGACCTGCAAAAGAGCCGCCATATGGATAAATGGGCTGTTTACTTATGGCTCCAGGGAAAACTGAATCTGTCTGAATCTCAGATGCACATTGGAATGTTTTCCGAGGATATGTGTGATCGGGTAATCGCAGTCTGCCAGCAAAATATCTCCAAACATAAAAAAGCCGCATGAGGGAGGTGAACAATTATGAAAAAAGAAATCCGTTTAACAGAAATGCAAAGAACACTGGTAGAAGAACATTTATCTGTTGTCCACTGGACGATTCGTAAACATATCCATGTAAATGAATCTATCTATGGCATGGGGTATGACGACCTGTTTCAGGAAGGCTGCATCTGGCTTTGTCATGCCGCTGTCTCCTATCACGCCGAACAGGCTCTGTTTGCTACTTACGCCAAAACAGTTGTCCGAAACGGACTGATCTCCTATTGCCGCCAGCTATGCAGAAAGGAAAATCATTTTGTAAGGCTGACCATCGGAGAACATGGGGAGCTTTCAACAGAAGATTTCATTCCGGATCGTTCCGATACCTTTCACTCTTATTTTTCAGTTGTGGAAACTCTTGATTTTCTGGAATCCTTTGCTCCAAATTACCATGGAGTAGCAAAGCTTGGCATTGAAGCTCTGGAACTGAAAATCAAGGGTATGAGTGTAACGGAAATCGCCCAGCTTTATCATGTGCCGACCTCCCATGTGGGCGCATGGATTTCCCGTTCTGCGCAAAAGCTTAGAAAGGATCCAAACTTTTTATCCGGAATCCTGTAAGCTGTTGAAAATTAGAACCAGATAACCGTATAGAATAAATGAGAAGGAGGTATCAAGCAATGGCTACAAAATCATTATACACTGCTGTGGGACTTTTTGAACGCAGGAAAAACGGATGCGGACGTAGCTGCCCTGTTATTATTTTAGGTGGCACCGAATATATGGTGGATATGCAGGAAATGGTCATCTGGACCATTCTGAACTGGCGAATCTCCAGAAAGGAAGAAATCCGCACGCTCTATCAAAATGCCTGTCTGGATTCAGAATTCATAACAAGCCGTACCTGGGATGCCTGTGTCGAACGTCTGCTTACACGAGGACTTCTGGTTTGCGGAACTGGAGAGACCGAATACGATGCCCTTTATGATCTGCTCTCCACATTATACATTATTCCGGCAGATGGAAGCATATTCCTGCGGTTGTTTTCCTTTTGTAAGCTAACCCTTATTCAGCATGTTCCCCTTGCTGCTGCCCGTAAGCTTTTTCAAAAAGACTGTCGGACTGCCAGAGAAAAACAGGTGATACATCTTGCCAGACAGGCGCTGTTATCTACTGCAGAAATAATTAAATGTATCGAAAAAGATATCCGGTGTCTGCCAGACGAATACAGCATTCTGGAAGGGCTCTATAATGACCAGGATACGACCAGTGACAATATCAGCAGTCTGGTAAAATTCGGTTCCTGCACAGAATCCGTAACCCTGGCCGTTGCCAATTTATATCTACGCCAACAAATTATTTTTGAAAGGATCTAATCGTGTAATTAATGTCACAAAACGAACCATATCTTGTGATAGAGCCGCTGCATATATCTATATATTGTATATATAAACTTGACACATACATAATGTAGTGTTATACTCATCTTGTAATTGATTTTTGTGCACTCCCCTACAGGGATCTGCAGAATTTTATCTGCATTGCACACGCTGTTAAGTTTGTATATAAGTGTCAGTGGTATTTCCATGCCTTTTCGCATTGGATTCTGCTGGCACTTTTTTTATAGATATCAATGCCAATGGCAGAAAGGAGCGTTATGGCACAGATTTTTTTATTCGGTCAGGTGGAGAACGATCTGGAAGTGAAAAAAAGCCAGAAAAATTCTTCCTATGTCTGCTTCTATGTAAAAGAACAGGCAAGCGGCCGAAGCCAGTCCTATCAGGTATGGGCATGGAACACTGACGTTTCACGCCTTATCCAACTGGGAGTAAAAAAAGGAAGTCAAATCTGGATTACCGGCACCCTGCAGATGGTGGATGCTACGGACAGTCAGGGAATCATAAGGACGAAGATTTTGAAGGTATATCTTACCAACTGGGGCTATATTTCCCTGCGTTCTCCTACACACAGTCATGTAGATTCCAAAAATGAGCCCTTAATTCCAGAAGCTGTATCCACATCCCCAGCGGAGATTCTGGACGGCGATCGAGACTTCCTGCCGGAGTAAAAAAGACTTCGGTAACATAAAGAGGAACTATATCAGGTTATTTCAGAATGAACGAAAAACCTGTATGGTTCCTCTTTTTTTATTTCTGTAAAAATTATCACAAGAAAGGATGAAACCAACAAATGAAACAGGAAAAATTTCTATGGAGCAGTATCAGTATTCTGATCGGTGCTGTAATCGCAATCCTTGCTCTGGTACGGGGTCCATGGCAGTCTGGACTTTTAATTACCGTGTTTACCCTATGGGGATTATGGATAATCGCAGTTCTCCTGCTGCCCTATATGCACGAAGCCAAATGCCGGCAGAGACGAAAACAACAGATTAAAAAGCGGCAGCAAGAGGGGATTATCCCTGTGACTCCATTACAGGCTCCACTGATTACCAGAGAACCGATAGAGAGTCTGCTGCTCCATCATGTCAATCACCGAATCTCTTCCTACCTCCAATCTGCCTATCCAGATGCGAAATGGGAATGGTGCGAAAAAAAGCCAGAACAGCTTGCCCTTCATGGAGGCGTCGGCCGCATTCGTGTTTTTGGTGTTGCTGACTTTGATCATGCGGACATAACTCTGGATCAGAATGCCAATATTCACTGCGATATGATTAAAATCGTTCCTTTGCCCGGTGAAAATGAAAAGGAAAACATTGGAGGTAATATTCCTCCCAATAAGCAGCCTGTAGATCCCCAAATCTGGTACGAGGTACAGGGGCGTAATGTATTGGAATCTCTGATAACAGACCTTAATTCACGCGGTCACAGCAGCCTGACGCTTCATGAAAATGGAGATATCTATGTCGTGGAAAATGCGGATGAGATTCCCAAAAAGCATCTGTCCAACTTTCCAGAAAAAGTTTACTGGTCCCGTCTGGTCCAAGTTCTGGAAAGCAATGGACTGGCTGCCGAAGTTACCACGCAGGGAATTCATGTTTCCTGGTAAACGGTCAAATAAAAATGAAAGGAGTGGAGAATTCGAATGAAAGAAGGATTATCTCTACAGGAAATGGCTGCGGAGATTGAACGCCAGAGCAGCCTTAAAGAAGATTATCTGGTGGATACACGAAATCTTCAGATGGAATCCTTCGGTTCCCAGGTCTATCTTCATATGCATGAAAACGGCTCTAACATCTTAGAACCGCTGGAAGTCAATCCGATTGCCCACCGGCAGCTTGGCACCCATTTAAAGATTCCGGCGGCCTACTATGACCGGATGCTTACCAGCTATCCGGAACTCCTCACCAAAAATGTCAACGCCTGGTTTCAAAAGGAGCCCTCAAAGCGTATGATCCGCACACTGGGCGGGACGGCAAGAGCATTCCTAAGCAACCGCTACCGCCGCATCGACAATCTGGATATTGCCAGAGTGGTTCTTCCCATTATTGGTCAGATGAATGGTGCGCGGTTTGAAAGCTGCCAGATTACAGACAGCCGGATGTATATCAAGGTGGTAAACACCCGCCTTGAGGCAGAAGTTGTCCCAGGTGATATTGTACAGGCTGGTGTCATTATCAGTAACAGTGAGGTCGGACTGGGCTCCGTTTGTATCCAGCCTCTGGTTTACCGTCTTGTGTGCAGCAACGGCATGATTGTCAATGATGCGCAGACCCGCAAAAATCATGTTGGACGTGTCAATGATTCTGACGAAGGCTTCCTGCTCTACTCGGAAAAAACGCTTATGGCAGAAGACCATGCATTTATCCTGAAAATCCAGGATACTGTAAAGGCCGCTGTGGAGGAAGCCCGCTTTTCCCAGGTGGTCGGGTTAATGAAACAGGCAAAAAATACGCCCATGAATACCCAGGATGTCCCTGGCATTGTGCGTCTTGCCAGCAAAGAATTTCACATTACAGAGGATGAAAGCACTGGTGTTTTACAACATCTCATTGAAGGAAACGATCTTTCGCTGTATGGATTATCCAATGCAATTACACGTCACAGCCAGGATGTTGAAAGTTACGACAGGGCTACCGAACTGGAAAGCATCGGATACGATATCCTTTCCATGCCGCCCAGACAATGGAACCGAATCAACCAGATGGCAGCCTGACCAGTCTGCCAGATTACAACTATTTATATTGGAGGAAACACTATGTATAATCAGAATGAAGCTTTAATGAATCATGAAAATTTCGTACTTCCCGCTATGGTAGAGAGCGATTTTACACCAGAAGAACTGGCTGAAGACATGGAAGGCATGCAGATGAGCTTTCAGCGGGTAAAAATCCCATCCGGCGGCATGCTGCAGTTTGAACTTCCCTCTGACGATCCGGACAATCCGGATTATGCAAAAAATCTGGAGGGAGTCATCCTTTACAATCATTCCAACAACGCTTACTGGGCGGAAGGAAATGAGTATGATGACAATACAGCGCCTCTCTGCTCTTCTGTTGATGGAAAGAACGGAATTGGAGAACCTGGCGGTCTCTGCGCTGCCTGTGCGCTTAACCAGTACGGTACGGCTCCCGAAGGAAATGGAAAAGCCTGCAAAAATATGCGGATTCTTTATCTTCTTCGAAGTGGCGATTATATGCCGCTGCAGGTAACTCTTCCTCCGACCAGTCTGAAGCCGTTTAAAGATTTTATCAATCAGTCATTTATGCTTCGTCGGCGCGCTACTTATGGAAGCGTGGTACAGATCGGACTTAAAAAGGCAAGCAATGGAACCAACGATTACAGCGTTGCCACATTCCGCCGCCTGTATGATTTTGAAGGAGAAGAGCTGGCACAGATTCGCTCTTATGCCAATAGCTTCAAGGATCAAATCAAACTGATATTACAAGAACGGGCTTCCATTAACGAGGAACAGCGTCCTGATATTTGTGAATATCACAGCGAAGAAGCTCTTCCAGTCCAGGCTGGTGAAAGCTTCTGCATTGGCAAAACCATTGATGGCGAACGAGAAGCTCTGCCCGCATAATAAAACCTTTTGTGGGATACCCCACAATTCAAGTCAGCAGGACACTTTCGGAAACTTCCGAAGGTGTCCTTTTTATTTTGGGGAGGAGGGAAAGCCGTATGCAAAATATACCTTTAACTCCGGAGCAAAAGACTTTTGCAGCAGACAATCATGGACTGGTATATAAGTTTCTGAATGAAAATCAGTTGCCGGAGGACGAATTTTATGATGTTGTAATTTTCGGTTATCTGAAAGCTGTAAAAGAATATTTTTCAAAAGATAGCTTACATCAGTACTCCTTTGCCACAATTTGTTGGAAAACAATGAAGCAAAGTCTATACAACTATCATAAAGGTCTGCTTTGCCAAAAGCGCAATGCAGAAACTATAAGTATTCATTTAGAAATACCAAACGACGAGTTTACATTAGAGGAAGTTCTCGCTAAACCCGATGAACTCATGCTGCAATTAGAGACAGAACTTCTTCTGCACGACCTGGCCGGCCGCGTATCCAGGCAACAGATGGACATGATCCGTCTGAAAACCAGCGGTTACAGCATCCGGGATATTGCCCATATCCAGAAGATTCCCATGAAACGTGTAAAAGAAGCCTTAGAAGAAGTACGGCAAATTTTAATAAAACTTTGCTATGAATAATGCAAAATAAAAGGAGGTCTGAACGAATGAAGAAACAGAAAAAGGAATTACACTTGTGTGGCAGGCTGATGAGCCCCCTTACCATTGGCAAAAGTGTTCTCATTGCTATTGACGGACAGATTTATCATACATCCCGCGTTATGGCTCTGTATGAACAGAATCATGAGTATGTCCATTTTGAAACTCTGAATACTCATTACCACCTGTCTCTGCACCCTTTTCCGCTGGCAGCCATCAGTCCGCTCCCTGTGAGACTGGCTGCATGTGCATAGAAGGACTGTAACTGTAGCATAACAGATGGTACGTACCATTCCAGTATATTTTGGCTGCGGCAGATCAGATTTCACTGCCGCAGTTTTTTATATAAGAAACAACCATACTTTCATCTATTGATTCTTTGAAAGGAAACAGATATGAGCCTTATCGGAAAATTTGACTCCGTTAAAATTACAGCGGATACATGCCTAACCCAAACAGAGCAGGCATTCTGCCTTGCACATCAAAGTGCATATGAGGTTGCAAAGGAATCCCTGCTAGAACTGGATTACTTCTGGAGTGATATTTTGGCTGTGCAAAGGACGGCGCTTTCTTCTACGGACACCTCCCCTCTGGCATACCTCACTCCAAAGAGCTGTCTCAAAATTTCTTCCGATGCAATACAGAAAGAACTTCGAGCTACTCATAGCGCTTTTATAGAAAATCTGGTGAGTTATTTCAACTCCAACTACCATATTTGTATATCAGCCCAGGAAATCAAGAAAAAACTCCTGCCAAAACAGCCAGAAAATTCTTCGCTGCATGATGAAACACTCCATGCATACCATCAGGAGCTTCAAAATTGCTCTCTGTCCAGCAATCAGATTCTGGAACAAATTCTCCTGCAATTAAACGGAAAAAGTTTTCTGCAGGAAGCGTTTCACCAATTAAGAGGCAAATGCCATAAAGCAGCTTGGAACACATATCAAAAATGTGCCAACTATGAACGTAAAAAAAGTGTGATCCAGTTTACCCATTATGCCTGTTCTTATAAAAGCTGGCCCTTTGACGGCAAGTGGGAGTTAAATGAATCTATGAAACATATCCTCAGGGGTATCATCCATTATGAAACAGATAGTTTTACATTGATCCCCCAGGAGTTCTCTGAACTTTTGGGATACGGCTACCATACCACCAACGAAATCACATTTACAACCTGTAAAAAAATCAAATCTCTGAAAGCATTTAAAAATGGGCGTGTAGATCTCCGCTTTACAGAGGAAGGCTATGCAAAAGAGTTTGTAGAAACCTATCTTGGCACAATATGTTAGGAGGAAAGACATTGAAATACCCATATACAGAAAAAATTATTCCCCAAAACAAAAGAAAGGAACTAAACGAAAAGGTGTTGTTTCTGATTGACAGCAACACTGCCGACTCCCATCATATACTGCCCGAAGATATTTTCCAGGCATACACAGGAGACGGTGGTCTCCATGGTCTCAATCCAAGTGATTTCAACAATTACCATGAATACAGCGATGCAAAAAAAGAATTTGAAAACGGGCAGTTTTTTACTCCGCCCGCATTGTGTGAATTAATCATCTCCAGCCTGAAGCTGTCTTCCAACGATCTGATTGCAGACTTAACCTGCGGAATGGGAAGCTTTTTTAACTTTGTTCCTGTTGAATCAAATGCTTACGGATGTGAACTGGATATACGAGCCTATAAAGTAGCGCATTTTTTATTCCCTGATGCCAACATTGAGTGTCAGGATCTTCGCACTTATCAGCCAAAACTCCGTTTTGACTATGTGGTAGGCAATCCCCCCTTCCATTTGACCTGGTGGACAGAATCTCATGGAGAATTGTCCTCTCAAATGTACTACTGCTTAAAAGCTGCAGAATTACTGAAACCATTGGGTATTATGGCTCTGATCGTCCCCCAGTCCTTTCTGGCTGACACTTTTACCGATAAAAGTCAGATACGGCAGATGGAAAAGAATTTCAGTTTTCTGGGGCAGATTTCTTTACCTTCAAATGCATTCCGTTCTCTGGGCGTATCCGAATTTCCCACAAAAATTCAGTTCTGGCAAAAACGCAGCAATACAGAAGGCTGGAAAGCCCATCCTTATTGTACGGATACCATACTGGACTTACCAGACTATAACTCCATAGAACAGGAAGCTCAAACGATCTATGAGCGAATCATTCACTTTCCAAAGGCAACTCTGGAACAGAACAGTTCCCGTATCCTTTTAGAACTAGCTAAAAGCAGCAATACTTCTGAAACTTTTAAATATGAGGTGCAAAAGCTTCTTTACCAGATCAAGAGCCATCCTGCAGTCCGGTCCCACTATGCAAAATGCTGCGAATACCTGCATACATTTTATACCCAAAAATGTCCGGACAATATGAGCTATGAACAGTGGTGTCACGCTCAGCTGACGGAAGCAAAGGTACTCTCCTATCTGCGCCGGCTCCTAAAAAAACAAAATCAAAAGCCGGAGCATGACACGATTACGCTTGTAAAACAGGGTGGTCATTTTGTTTACAAAGGTTACAGTAAAAAAGCCAGACAGAGGCTAAGCGTATCCATGAAGCAGCCCATTCCCGTTTATCAGGCTGTTTTGGATAACCAGCCGGAACATTTCCCTGGTTTTGAACGGCTTCTCCGCCGAAAACATACAGAATATGAAAACCAAAGCCAGCCTTTTGACAAGATGACGGAAGATTTTAAAATTGCCCAATGGCTCTCTTCCCTCACCTTCTGGGATTCAGAAAACGAGGAGGAAATACTTCTAAATCCCACCCAGAAGCATGACATCAATCTGGTTCTCCAGAAGCGTTATGCCCTTCTTCAATGGGAACAGGGCAGCGGAAAGACACTGGCAGGTATCGCCACCGGTTTGTACCGGATGCAGCGCCAAAACATTCACAGCACATGGGTAGTTTCATCTGCAATCTCCATCCGCAATAACTGGGATGTAGTGTTAAAGAACTACGGACTGTCCTATGTATTTGTGGAGCGCCTGAAGGATTTGGAACGAATCAAAGCAGGCGATTTTGTACTCATCACGCTCAACAAGGTAAGTACCTACCGAAAACGACTGGCGAAGACAATTCGCAGACTCAAACAAAATATTCAGCTTATCCTGGATGAAAGTGATGAGATCTCCAACTCACAGAGCCTGCGCTGCAAGGCCGTTCTCTCCTGCTTTCGCCGCTGCCGAGCAAAGCTTCTTACTACGGGAACCAGTACCAGAAACAATATCTCTGAATTTGCTCCGCAACTGGAGCTTCTTTACAACAATTCCATTAATATGATCTCCTGGAATCCTTTAATATACAACAGGGAAATCAACAAAAATGGAGAAGATATGCTTACATCTCCCAACAATCCGTATTTTGGTCAACCAATTCCTGCTTATAAAAAAGGCTATTCTCTGTTTGCTGCCTCTCATCTTCCGGAAAAAATCACCGTCTTCGGACTAAAAAAACAGACACAGGACATCTACAATGCCGATATTTTAAACGACCTCCTGGCAAAAACAGTTATTACGCGTACCTTTGAAGAGGTGGTGGGAAAAGACATCAAACGACTTCATCAGGTTCCTGTTACCTTCTCTCCACAGGAAAAGGAGGTTTATCAAAAAGCAATCGAAGACTTCCATCAGATGCGTGACCACTATTTTTCCTCTGCCGGAAACAGCCGCAAAGATTCCATGATGAAGCTGGTACAGCAGATTCTGCTGCTTCTGCGGATTGGCGCTGCGCCAGATACCCTGACGGAATATATAGGAGACACACCAGTAAAGATTATCACCGCTGTGGAAATGCTTGCATCCTGGCCGGATGAAATCGCAGCAGTCGGGGTAAGACACAAGACAGTTCTGGAATCCTATGAAAAAGCAATCCGCAAATACCTGCCGGACCGCCCTTTATTTATTGTCACTGGTTCAACCGTCAGCTTTGCCAAACGACGTGCCCTCCGAAAGACGCTTCAGGAGAGCAAAAATGGAATTTTACTCTGCACCCAGCAGAGCCTTCCATCCAGTGTTAATTTTGAATATGTCAACAAAATCATCATACCGGAACTTCATTACAATAATTCCGGCATGAGCCAGTTCTATATGCGGTTTATCCGTTACAACTCTACCGCATATAAAGATGTTTATTTTCTGACCTATGCAGGCAGCATTGAATCAAATCAAATGCAGATGATTCTCGCAAAAGAAAAGCTCAATCTGTTTATGAAAGGACAAAATGTAAATTTAGATGATATCTACCAGCGTTTTGATGTGGACTATGATCTGCTCTCTCTTTTAATGTACCGAGAACAGGATGAACAAGGAAAGTTCCATATCCGCTGGGGAGAACAATTGATTACATAAAAGGAGGATTTATGAATTTTCATGAAACCCAAATGGGAAAAATCTTTTTTAATCATCAGCTTCCAAAGCTGATTCAGACATTACAGGAAATCTCCGCAGGTCTTTCGTACAGGCTTCCACACATGGAATGGACAGCGGATACAGATATCCTGCATGAGCTCTATTATGGCAATTATGAACCGGAACCATTTGGAAACAAAGAATTTCTGACTCCGCAGGATCAACAGGTCATGGACGCAGAATCAGCTTTAGCCTCCACCCTTTCTCCTACAGTAGCGGAACTGTTCGAAACCTATAAAATAGCGGTCTCTATTCGTGACAGCGCTGCTGCGGAACAGGCTTATAAAGCGGGATTCCGGCTGGCAGTCCAACTGATACTGTCAGATCACATTTCCTCTAAAACATCCAAAAAGGAGGTCTCACAACATGAGCCATACTGAACATCCCAATAACACTGCCCCAGAAATGCCTCGCGAAATTTTCCAGTCTGTTGTCCAGCAGCCAATCGAAGTCGAACAGTTTCTCAAAAAAGAGCTTATGGTTTGCTTTTATGATGTGGATGGTAAGCACGAATTTAAAACCTGTTACGGTGATCTCTGCAAATCAGTAAATGCCCTGATGGATTATGCCCGAATACTGCGAATGGCATGCGAGCAATGGAATTTAACAGGATACCACAAAGCTGTTTATGAATATCACGCTGAACAAATGGTCAAGATTGCAGGACGGTTCGGAACTGCCATCGGATACGACTATGCCGCTGCGATAGAAAAATGCCGAAAAAAGCAGGGACAGGGACACCCCAAAAGCGATGTTAGATATGATGCGCTGACTCAGATGTACCGAAGAAGTCTGCAAAATAGCAAAGAAAAGCAGGAGTCTTCTAAGAAAGCCGATTCATCTGAGCAAACCAATGTTCCCCAAGTCTATCCTGTCGTTGATAAGCAGGTTCCAAATTCTTCTCCATGGGAGGATGATTAAACTATTATTTTACGAAAGGAAGTGTAGCATGGAAAAAAATGAATTACGGAAGACTCTTGCTGTCCACCTTGCAAATTTAAAAGCAAATTTGGAAGCCGTTCCTCTGGAAATCCTAAAAACAAAGTACAGAAAACCCTACGATAAGCTGCGCCATGATATCGCTGATGCAGCCTCGGCATATGTAAAGGAGGTTACCTTTCAGGGAATTCGTCTCCGAAAGGATCTGTTTGATACAACCCGGCCTCAAATCGAAGAAGCAATCCGACAGTCCGGTATTCTGAAACAAATTTCCGCTGCAGCTTTCCGCAGACAGGATATTGCAGAAATTGACGCACTGGCATTGGATCTGCGCAGACGGATAAAAGCTGTTTTAAAGCCTGTTTATGACCAGTATCTTTGTTTATACATGACCGAGGATTGTTTTGCCGATCCTCCAAGAATACCGGAACTTTATAACGAAGCCTCTGGATGTATCTGCCGGAATGGAGTATGGATTCCGTGGGAAATAGAAAAAGGTGCATTTTTGATATATGTCTACAAAAAGCAGTCCGAATCACCAGCACCAAAAACAACTGCTTAATTACAATATTTCTGGAGGGCTATTTTGAATGGCAGCCTTCCATCAGTCAAAATTTTATATGGAGGAATCTTAAATGAAACAAAAACTAAGATGGCTCGATGAAAACTGCAACTGCTGCGGCAAGCAGATCAACAACTGGGATAAGCGCATATCAAAAACTCTGGCTTATCAGTATGCCTGTTGTGAGCATTGTATTGCTAAAGAATATGATATTGATGTCGAGGCTTTTCGCCATCGCATGGAAAACTATTTTGGTATGCGGCCATGCCTGGGATTGTAGGTGGACAAAATGAACGAGTACAACCTATTTACCCAAAAGCTCTTTGCTCAGGGGTATACCTTTGAACACTATCCTGATTATGCAAAGCTCCCCCACCATGGCTGTGACAAGCATCTTTTTGAAATTCTGGGTGGTTTTGAATATGAACGGCACTATTTATACAACAAAGTATATGCTACCGGATGCGGGCTTTTATGCAAAGGTTCCGAATTTTCTAATGGCTATATGTCCTTCGCAGGGATTGACTGGAAACCCGAAAATAACAATCCAGTTGTCTGCTGTCCTTATCGAGTAAATCATTGTCTGCTCCGCCATCCCCTTTTAGATTGTGCAAAGAAGGGCGGACTTTGCCAAATAAGCCAATGCAACTGCCATGAGGTCAAACATTCTTATGATTATGATCATAGTATTCAAAAGGTTCGCGATGAGCAGGAGCACATAATCCGCCAGAAATATGAAGTCTTCCGACAACAAAGAAAAAATCACATCTGTTATTGGCATATGCGCTATAATTATCGAACCAAAGAGTGACATCAGTTGTATAATCCCATAGAATGTGCCAGGAATTGCCAAAATATCGGAGGAATCTGTGATTTAAAACACTCTCCCATATCCAAAAAGAGGGGCAATGTCTTCTATGACTTGAAAATTACCAAAATCCGCCAAGACGACACCCTTTTTAATGGACAGGAAGAAATCAGTATCCGAAAAGGCTGCCGTTTCTTAGAAACCAATACATCCCTGACCATATGTGAAAACATCGTCAGGTACAGTTCTGCGGAAATTCAGAAATGGGAGGAAGGGAACTTTCATTCGGAAAGATTTTTGTTCGGCTGGAAAGTGGAGGTACAAAATATCCGCGCCGAATATCGGGAAAGCAGGGATCTTCTGCAAGACCTTCAGGATATTCATAACGGGATTACTGTAATACACGCCTCCGATCAGATTAAACAAAACAAGGAATCCAAAAGACTGCGGCGAATTAACCAAAAAGAAAAACGGGAACAGCGGCTAGAAAAGAAAATCGTGCAGGAAAGATGGGATTCGATTGCGCCTTACTCTCTTGATTACATTCATGCCATCAAATGGTTCGGTGAGGAAAAAATTCAGGATTTAGAGAAGCACCATCAGGAATATCTGACAGCCCAACAAAATCAGCCACAACAGCTCAGTCTGTTTGAACTCCTATAATCTTCAGATAAAATGAAAGGAAATTAGAAATTATGAAGAGATTTGATTTAGAACGTTATGAAAAAACCTATTCAATACAACTCACTATTGCTACCTACCTGAACGGAAACCAAAGAAAAGCCGGTCATTGAAGGCTTTTTGTTGTGGCTGAATACACTGGTTCCGGTCAAAGGTTTCCGACTGGATAAAGCTGTTACCTATGTAAAGAACAGATTTGTTATTAGATATAATCAATACTGTAGATAAAAACTCCCCTTTTCCCGATACCGTTTCAAGTTTTTTGTAAACTGCAAAAACTGATATAAGATATGTCATTAGTTACATTGGGCAGAACCTCAAAAATCGGTTCTGCCCTTGCTTGTATTATAATGCAGTTTCCGGACATGTCAAGCAGATCTGGCTTGGCCAGCCCTGCTAGAAACGGCTTATAAGACGGATAATCGTTCCTCGAAAAACATCTCCAGTTGCGAATGGATTTGTCCCCAATCCTGTCGGTGGCCAGTCCATTTTTGTGATATCCATCATGGCCAGATACAGCATTTTCAAGAGACTCTCATCTGAAGCGAATACCGTCTTGCATTTCGTGACCTTCCGCAGCTGCCGGTTAAATCCCTCGATGGCATTCGTGGTATAGATCAGGCGGCGAACCGCTTCCTGATACTTGAAATAAGTCGAAAGATTCGCCCAGTTGTCTTTCCAGGATTTTGCGATTTTGGGATATTTCCCACTCCATTTTTCATGAAAGCTATCCATTTCAGCCAATGCGCTTTCTTCTGTTGGAGCTGCATATACATGTTTCAGAGCAGCCATCAGCGGCTTGAGTTCCTTGTAGGAAACAAACTTAGTCGTATTCCGGAGCTGATAATGATACACTGCTGGATCTCAGTCTCAGGAAAAACGCTTCAATTGCCCGAGGAAAACCTGTCAGACCGTCTACGCATGCAATCAGGATATCTTTCACACCGCAGTTCTTCAGACCGTTTAGAATAGAAAGCCAGAACTTTACACTTTCGTTTTGACCGACATACATGCCGAAGACATCTTTGTGCCCTTCCATGTCGCTCCCTATGGCGATATAAACCGCACGTTTTACAATCCGGCCTTCGTTGCGTACATGGTAATGGATGGCATCCATAAAAACAACCGCATAGATATCTTCCAAAGGTCTTTCCTGCCATTCTTTTACGATGGGAAGAATTTTATCCGTGATCCTACTGATGGTACTGCCAGAAATATCGATATCATACAGTTCGCGCATATGGCTTTCAATATCATTCGTGGTCATTCCTTTGCATACATGGAAATGATCGTTTCTGGAATTATCTGTTTCCTTGTTCCGATAATCATACTTGGAATACCCCAGTTCCTCATCCCTTTCCTGATCCAGAGCACCTTCCAGGATAATTGACATCATATCCCGCATAATGAAATTGACATCGGTTCCTTAACCTTTACATTGTTTTCTTTCAGATAGTTGCCCATCATTTCCCGAAGGGCGTAAGCGCAAAATAATTCGCCGGATCGTGTTGCCCTAAAAATCATTCCATAATAATCATTAGAGAATGCAAGCATTTCACTTCATCTTCTCTTGCTAGAAATGATAGATGCGAGCATTTTACTCTATCCGATTTATGGAGGTGTGCTCATGAGAAGCAAAAGAATACCTGCCGAAGAACAATACCGTCTCATCATGGAATGCCGTCAAAGTGGATTGACAGATCATCAATGGTGTGTGGAACACGACATCAAACCGGGAACTTTTTACAACTGGGTAAAAAGGCTGCGTCAGAAAGGTTGTGTGGATTTGCCAGCGTCAACCGGACGCAGCTATCGTGCACCGGAAAGCCAGGAAGTTGTCAGAGTGGATTTTCATGATACTGACCCGCTCCCATATGAACAGCCATTAAATGTGATTCCAGTAGCTACGGAAAGAAATAACCTTTCCGTAGCAGAGCCAATGAAGCTGTCTGTAGGAAGTTTTCATCTAACAATACCAAATGGAACAGATCCTCAGCTTCTGGCTCAAACGCTTCGCATTGTGAAGGAGTTGGAATGTTAGGGGATATCACAGCCGCCGATGAAATCTATATCGTAACAGGCAGAACGGATATGCGGAAATCCATTGACGGGCTGTGTGCTATTGTAGAGGATCAACTCCATATGGATCCAAGGCGAAGCGCCCTGTATCTTTTCTGTGGAAAACGTTGTGACAGGATCAAAGCTTTGCTCTGGGAATCTGACGGATTTGTGTTGCTGTATAAACGTATGGAAGTCCAGGGCAGATTCCGCTGGCCCAGAAATCAGTTGGAAGTAAAGCAACTGACCTGGCAGCAATTCGACTGGCTCATGTCCGGTCTTGAAATCGAACAGCCAAAAGCATTCAAACCTACGGAATGATCGTGTAAAACCTCTATGCCAGCCAACAAAAATGGAGAGCTTTCCACACCCTGTATCATGTCTGCAATCCCTTGTAAATACTGGGTTTTCTGCTTCTTTTTCATTGCTTTTTATGGTATGATAAGAGCAATGAAAAAGGAGCAGAAGACATATGGCTGGTAATTCAAAAGATTCAAAAATCCTTGCGTACAAGGACATGATCAACCAACTGAATAAGACGATTTCCGCACAGACAGAATTGATCCAGTCTTTACAAAAAACATTGGAAGCAGACCGTCTGGAAAAAGAAAACCTTCGTCAGCAGATTGAATATCTCACGAAGAAGCTTTTTGGTACTTCCAGTGAAAAACGGAAAGATATCGATGGTCAGCTGAATCTTTTTGATGAAGCCGAGCAGGAAGCAGATCCGACATGGAAACAGGAACTTCCTGATGACATCACTGTTCCGGAACATAAGCGAAAAGCACGACGGACACATGCAGATCTCTTTAAAAATGTTCCTTCCTGCGACGAGATCATTTCTCTTCCGGAGGAGGAGCGAAACTGTCCAACCTGCGGAACGCAGATGGAATGTATTGGGAAAGAATTCGTCCGCCATGAATTCCGGTTTACCCCTGCCAAAGGGAAAGTAGTAAATATCTATCGTGAAACCTATAAATGCCCGGAGTGTGCCATATCAGAGATACACCCGGATGATCAGACATTTGTCAAAGCGCCTGTTCAGGAACCATTGATCCCGGAAAGTTATGCATCGGAATCCGTTGTAGGATGGGCAATGCACCAGAAGTACCAGAATGGTCTGCCATTAAACCGGCAGGAATCGGAATGGAAGCAGCTGGGTGTCCCATTAAGCCGGGCTACGCTTGCTAACTGGATCATTTACTGTGCCGAGAATTACCTCTGTCATGTTTATGATTATTTTCACCGTCAGTTACGGATGCGTAAATATCTGATGGCAGATGAAACTCGGGTTCAGGTACTGAATGAGCCGGAGCGCAATCCTGAAACAGATTCCTGGATGTGGCTCTTCCGCAGTGGAGAAGATGGACTTCCGCCGATCCTGCTCTATCATTACACAGAGACAAGGGCAAAGTTCCATGCAGCATCTTTCCTGCAGGGGTTCCGTGGATATCTGGAGACCGATGGATACCAGGGTTATAACGATCTGCCGGATATCAAACGCTGCTCTTGCTGGGCACATGTGAGACGTTATTTCACAGATGCCATACCGAAAGGGAAAGAGTATGATTACAGCCTTCCGGCGGTGCAGGGAGTACAATTCTGCTCCAAGCTGTTTGATTGTGAGCGGTACTCAAAAGCAAAAAATCATACTGCGGAGC
>ENA-ORMO01001221-ORMO01001221.1-human-gut-metagenome-genome-assembly--contig:-NODE-1221-length-29395-cov-5.344581_pt1 | contig 29395 bp, 35 predicted proteins | sample MGYA00242106_ERZ509001 | MGnify/ENA primary metagenome ERZ509001 (study PRJEB26280, sample SAMEA2338736) | human gut metagenome | biome: human gut; feature: human-associated habitat; material: faeces...
GGATAAAGCTGAAAAACCGCATAAATGCAAAGATAAGGAGGAAAAAGATGTTTGAGAAATTTGGAGAATTTGATTCCTACGAGGAGATAAACGAGCTGGCAGTCAACCTCTCAAACGAGGGAGATATGAAAAGCATTAAAGAGGTAGCAAAAGAGAACGGGATCCCGGAAGAAATTGCGGAAATGTTTATAAACGGGGATGTCCCGATGCTCTGCGATGCCATGACGGCAGCCACCGGAAAGATTGACGTAGAATGCAAGAAATTAAAGCCGGAAGAGATCATGGCAGACTGGGTCGACTATATCAAAGTGTGCTGCTTTAGCAGCGAAGAGATGGCGATCGCAGTCAGGAAAAAGGGAAAAACCTTAGAGGGCTGCATTGCCGAGCTCCTCAAATGGAGTTTTGGACACCAAAAGCCGATTGACGCAAAGATTTTAAAGGCAGCAAAGGTAACTGCCGGTAGAGTAACACTGGGGATCCCGGGAATGGGGACGGCAAAGAAACTGATTCGCAAATACTATCTGGGAAAGTAGGTGGAGAGTGTGAAGAGGAAAGCCATTGAAAAGATCCCATATATCACATTACGGAGAACCAGCAGAAAAAAAGACGTAAAGTACATCGGTGTAACAGCGGTAAAAATCATATCGCATGAAAAGCATCTCTTTCTGGAGATATACAAAAACAGCAAAGAGGAAAAGGCTGTACCGGTAGTACGGATCGTATTGGCCAAAAAAGACTTTGGGACATTTATTCCGGAGACGGGGAACTGGACGCGAAAAATGATATTTGCCGAATATGGGAGACAGAAGTTGTTATGGTACGATCTTGAGAATATCCGATCTGGGACCTGGGAGGAAATGGAGAAGAAGAATGTTCTGCAGAGCAACGAAGACCTGGAGAGGATAAGAAAATATTGCAAAATACGAATATGGAGGCAGGAGCGATGGTGGGAGTACATAGATAGATTCCAGAACAATATCGAAACGGGGGCCAGGAGCAAAGCCAGAGACAGGGAATACCAGAGACGGAAAAAGGCGCTGGATGACCGGATCGGCCATACCAGGCCCTTACCGGAAAAGAAGATACTGGAAAGGGCAGATGCAATCTATTTTCACGATAAACACTATCTGTATTACAAAAAGCATGGATGTTGGGCAACAATCGCATGCAGTAAATGCGGAGGTGTGACAGATGCAAGATGGAAAGCCGGACTCTCTTTTGAGAGTGAGTTCCAGATCCGAACAGAAGAGCCGCGAGAGGGAAGGTTCGGAACTTGCCCGATGTGCAAAGCACGGGGAGAGTACAAATGCCAGGGAAAGGTCAAAGGTTCACACAGTAAAACCATACATTTATTTCTTGGGCAGAAGTTTAAAGAAACGGGAATGGTGATGCGTTATATTGAGGTCGAAAAAACATGGTTCCTGAATTTCGTATGCACAGAGAAAGGGCCGGAGATGTTAAATGCTTATGAAGAGCTTTCGGGATGTGAGATTGCAAGAGCTTATTTTGAACCAGGAAAGAAAACGCAGATTGATTATCATAAACATAACCCATACAGTGGAGAGAATTATTGGGATGACTGCAATCTCTATGGATTGAGCAATATCGTGATAAAAAGCGCACGGGTCATGGCGGAGACATTTACTGAGATGAAAGGAACCATGTTCCAATACAGTGCACTGAAAGAATATGCAGAGGCAATGGGAATGGTGAATCCGATTGAATATTTGGAAAGATATCTGGAATTTCCGCAATTGGAAATGCTGGTAAAACTGGGGCTGACCGGAATCGCAACCGAGTTGGTAAAAAACAGATACAGCATACCGGTATGCGAAACGGCGAAACGGCCGGATGAGTTCCTGGGTATCCGAAAAGAAAGGGTAAAACTGCTGATTGCGGAACAGGGCAACACAAATCTGTTAAATGCAATGAAAATAGAGAGCCAACTGCAGCGGAATTGGACAGTGGAGCAGCTGAAGCATCTGGCAGAAACGAGACTGGCCAGAGGGCAGGTAGAAGCAGCGTTACGATACATGAGTCTGCAGAAACTGCTCAACAGAATAGAAAAATATGCCGGATGCAGTTATGACACCGAATGCGGGATGGCAACAGAAGGAATCCGGCAGACGGCAACGACATATCTGGATTATCTGAATATGAGAGAAGCCTTAGGGTATGACTTAAACAACAGCGTATATCAGCAGCCAAGAAATCTGCGGGCGGCGCATACGAAAATGGTTATGGAGCTGAATAAAGACAAAGCAGACAGCCGGATAAAAGAAGTAAAGGTAAAATATCCGAATATTCGGAGCAAATACAGGATGCTTCGGAAAAAGTATTATTTTGAGGATGAGGTATATCTCATCCGGCCGGCCAGATCGGCAGAGGAGATCGTCATCGAAGGAAGAATACTGCATCATTGCGTAGGCGGAGACGGATACCTGCGAAAGCATGACAGCGGAGAAACATACATTCTGATGCTGAGGCTTAAGAGTGATCCGGAGATTCCGTACATCACAATAGAGATCGGTGCAAGGAACGATACGGTCATCCAATGGTATGGGGCACACGATAGAAAGCCAGATCAGAAGCATATGCAGGAGTGGATTGATGGATATGTGGACCGGTTAAAACATGGCATGCGGATTGAAACAATGATCAAAGCGGAAATCGCGTAAGGAGGAAACCAATGGAATATGTACAATTGACACTGGATGACTGGTTAAACATTAAGGAGAAGCTCCGAAAGGAGCTGCAGGGAGTATCGGAAGGATTTATCCGGATTGGATACCACTTAAAGCGAATTAAAGAAGAGCGGTTATACGAAAAGGACGGGTATAAAGATATCAACAGCTTTGCCAAAGCAGAATATGGCCTCCATCCGTCCACCGTATCCCGGTTTATCGCCATCAATACAAAATACTCCATCGATGGGAACTCGGAATACATCCGGCCAGAATTTGCCGGCATGGGGAGCACCAAGCTGGCCGAGATGCTGACGCTTCCGGATTCCGATCTGGAGATGATCCGGCCGGAGTCCACAAGGGAGAGCATCCGGGAATTAAAACAATTCAATCGGGAAGCACCGGAGGTGGAGATTGAGCCGGCAGAAGAAAGAAGCACGCTGGAATTGATCGTAGAAGAGTTCTTCCGGGGAAATCCGGAACTGTTGAATGAAATCTACGGGGAAAGCCTGGAATTATCGGATATGGTAGACCGGATCAATCCGGCCGGCAACCGGACCTTTCGGACGGGATATTATTATGTATCAATGTTCGGGGAGTCGGAAGGAATCAAGATCAAACAGTTTGGCCAGACACCGCAATCCGTCTCCTGGAAGGATTTCGGAACGGCGATGGATATTCTGTTCGCCGGAGGCAGCGGGGGAAGAACATGGGAGGAACACTATGGAGAGAAAGCTGAAGAACATACGGAAGAAACCCAAGAGGCCGTGGAGGAAGACGCTTCGGCAGCGGGAGAGCGAAAGGTAGAACCAGAAATGAAGGGAATTCTCACAGAGTCGGAAGACCATACCGGTGATAGCGCCGATATGGTAGAGCAGGATACAACTGAAAAATCAAAAGCACAGCCGAAAACAACGCCAGAAGAAATTGCGCCGGCGCAAGAAAACCACATAAACAGTAGTGCGGCGGAGAATATGGAAGAGGATACCGGGAGCGCGGAAGTACCGCAGGAACCAGAAAAAGAGATCACCCTGATGCAGCGCCGGAGATACATGGCAACTCTTGGCCTGGCAGACCTAGCCGACTACCTGAGCAGACATTTATCCGCCAGCACCCTGAAGGATAAAGAGGAGTTGACGGCGTGGCTGAAAATGGAGGTGGAAATCTGATGTTTTTAAAAACGGCACAATTCAAAAAAATGTTGCGGGAGTTATACACAGGAGGAGGGGTTGAGGTATTCAACGACGGAGAAATGTTGCGGATCGGCGGCAGCTACTGGATGATAACCGTGAAAGAAGGGAAAATCAACAAGGAAAATTTAGCCGCGGTCATTGAATTTACTGGTAACCTGCCGGAACCGGGAAGAGGATTTTGCGCAATGAAAGACCAGAGAAATCAAGGGAGTTTCAAGTTGCAGGAAATTTCGGAGGGAGAGATTCGGGATGATTTATATATCAGCCGCATCGCCTTCCGATATGGAAATAACGTGAGTATGCGGCTTCTGCAAAGTGGTGACAGGGAAATCTATCTGCTTCGAGAAGATGTCTTGAAACTGATAGACATGTCGAAGTTAGAACCGGGCGAGGCGTCGCCGACTGGTCCGCTCCTGATGACGGATAATTCCGTCGAATGGAGGAATGATACGATGACATTAAAAGCGATGCTGGCTAAATCTGATGATTTTAAGGAAGTAGTGAGCGCGCTGGAAGGCATCCCGGAGGGAATCGTATGATTGAAAAGTACCATAAGAAAAAGAAAAGGAGAAAACACAAACAGAGCATCCTGCATCAACGGGATGGGACATGTTTTCTCTGCATCCTAAATGGTGATTATCGGTATCATAAAGTCCTGCATGAGCATCACATCTTCGGCGGCGCCAACCGGCCGATCTCGGAGGCGGAGGGGCTGAAAGTATATTTATGTGTCCCACACCACGTAGACGGACCGGAGGCAGTACATAACAATGCAGATAACATGCTCTTACTTCGGCAGATTGGTCAGAAAGGATTTGAGAAGACCCATAGCCGGGAAGAGTTTATGGAGTTGATTGGGAAAAATTATTTATAAGGAGAAAGCCGTGAATAAAGTCATTTTAATGGGACGTCTGACCAGAAACCCTGACGTGAGATACGCCCAAAGAAACAATAGCCAGGAATCAACCTGCATAGCCAGATATACGCTGGCAGTAAACCGCAGGTTCCACCGGGAGGGGGAACAGGATGCGGATTTTATCAACTGCGTAGCCTTTGGCCGTCAGGGAGAATTTGCAGAAAAGTATCTGAAACAGGGTACGAAGATTGTAATTGCCGGCCGGATCCAGACAGGCAGCTACACAAACCGGGACGGCGTGAAAGTTTATACTACGGATGTTGTCGTAGAAGAATAGGACTTTGCCGAGAGCAAGGCAGCGGAATCCGGACAGGGCACAGGACAAAAACCGGTAGAACCGAAACCGACTGCCGTAAATCAACCACCAGTTGATGCAGGCGAAGGCTTTATGACAATTCCGGAAGGAATCGAAGAAGAGTTGCCATTTATTTAGGAGGGAAAAAGCCATGAAACAAAAAACAATCCCGTTGGAAGGATATACAGATGGGGTACGGAAAATCATCACAAGATCGGTAACTGATCAACAGAAGTTTAAAGATATGATCCGTACGCTATCGATGGAAGACATTAAAAATGCAATCCAGATCCTGAAGGATTATGATACGGCAAAATTTAAAATTAAAGAATTAGAAACGGAACTTCGCGTCCGGGAGCTGCCGGAAATAGAAACACCAAGAGGCAAATGGGCAGAGGAATTTAAAAAAGAATGGAACGAAATGAGAAAGGCGGCGGGGAAAAAGAAATGAGTAATACAAAAAGAATTTGCTGTAAAGATTGCGTTTTCTTTATCCGAACAGAAGATGGTCCACATGGAGGAATAAAAGGAAAATGCAGAATCAGAAAACCGAATGAAGTGCGAGCAGGCAGCATGACAAGGTGCAAAATGTTTAAAAAAGAGGAAAAAAAGAAAGGAAAATAAACATGAAAAAAGTAAGAATATTCCCGGCGCCACATATGGAAATAAAGCTACATATATCCGACGAAATGATAAAAGATTATCGTGACTGTGAAGCGCAGGCGGAAAAGGTTGGCGGTTATAAAGATTGTGATCAATGCAGTTGGAAAGAAGTAGAGTTTGAAAACGTATGTGCTTGCGAATTTGAACAACTGGAAAAATTATTGGAGGAGAAAAATGAATAAAGCCTTTGTGTTAATTAATATCGAAAAAGAATATAAAAACGAAGTCAAAGCGAAAACTGCATCCGGTACGGAGGTATACATAGATAAAAGAGACTTGATCCCATACATTGGATTCCCGAAAGGGGATCAATCGAACACCGGATCCGTAATAATTAATGGGATGAGTTTCACATCGCAAGACGTGATGCTACTCATACAACTCTGCGAAGGCTTATCAAAACAAAACGAAGACCTGAAAGATCTTTACAGGAGGAAACGCTTATGAAAGATCCATGCGAACGCTGCATAGAATACGATCTTTGCAAGAGTAAAACCCCGTGCAAAAGAAAAGAAGCCTATGCACGATGGAAACTAAAGTGCGAAGAAATTAGAGAGCACACGATTGAAATTATGGCCAGAGCAAGGGAGAAGAAAGATGGACAACCTAAAATATAATAAATCACATGCATCTGATCCGACGGCCAGAGATGCGATCACGGCAGCGGATGAGATGCCAGCAAAGGCAATCTGCGGATTAGAAATGGTGGGGAGGATAAAGATAAAGGACAAAGACACCGGACGTATTTGGAAATAAAAACGGGGAGGTGGTTCCGTTGGACCGGACAATACTAATAGAATATTGCGATCTAAAAGCGGAGATTGAAGGAATCAGAGCGTTAATCCAGATCACAGAAGAGAGATTAAAGAAAATTGAAGAAGAAGGGGTGGTAAGTGATGTGGTGAGCGGAGGAATGGGAGGAACACAGCATTTTAAAGTGACGGGATTTCCAGAACCAAGATACGCAAAAGAAATAGCATTGTTAAAATCAAGACGGCAGCGGTTGAAAATGAAAGAAGAGGAACTTTTGGAACTGACCAATCAAGCCGAGGAATATATAGAATCTATACCCAAAAGTGAAATGCGGATTATGCTCCGACTCTATTACATAGAGGATTTGACTTGGACACAGGTCGCGATGAGACTAAACTCGTTATTCCCAAAAAGAAAAATAGCTTACACAGAGGATAGCTGTCGGATGAAAAATAAAAGATTTTTTGAAAATGTTCGGTCACGTTCGGGAAATCTGTGATATTATTACAATCAGTAAAGGTGGATGAGCATCAGACGTAACACCTGATTTGCTCCGTCGGAATACAGTCCGGCGGGGTATTTTTTATATGCCGGAGAGTTTGCAAAATGAATGAAGTAAGAATTTTTACCATGAAAATACATAAGTTTTTGTGGCGTATTCCTATTTTCTGGTATATAATAATATTGCAACTTGTCGTTATTATAAAAAATAATAGCGGCTTGAAACATATATTATTTTGCAGAAAGGACTTGTAGGAGGCGATGTCATGAAAGCTAAAGTAAGCAAGAACTTTCTTAAAGGGTACATAAGAGTATTAGACCTATATGGTACAAAAGAATGGCCAGAACTTTCTAATAACAGACAGAAAGATTATGAGGCATTAAGGAGCGATTGGGAGAATGTCGGAGATTCCGTCCGGAGAGAAACAAGAAGTTTCGAAGGAGCACAAGCATGAGCTTGAAATTGAAGGTAGCAGAGAACAAGTCGAAGAAGTAAGAAGGGTAGTAGCAGAAGTAATACAAAGTGAGTTTAGCGGACCAATACCGCCACCTAGTATTATTAAAGGTTATGAAGAGGTATTACCTGGTGCAGCAGACCGGATTATATCTATGGCAGAGAAACAATCGCAACATAGGCAACACATGGAGAAAGAAATGATTCGCATTGAATCCAGAGATAGTTTACTGGGAATCATTTTTGCTTTTGGTTTAGGAATAGGTTGTGTTATTGCTGCTATAGTCATGTCTGTTGTAGTTCCTCAAAGTGCGGGAGTAATAGCTGGTTCGGTTCTTGGAATAGCCGGAATTAGTTCTATTATTGCGACTTTTATTAAAAGTACAAGGAACAATTATAGGGGAAATCGGGAGAAAGATAGTACTCAGAGTGAAAATAACCCTTGAGCGAAAAAGCACCTAAAACGGGTGCTTTTTTTCGTGCAGTACATGAGATGCGGTGTGGTAAATGTCAGCAGTATTTGTGAATAAATTTTTGAATAATCTGAAAGGAAAGTGTTGACATATGGTACACCATGCGGTATAATATAATCAGAAAGGAGGTAAGCCAATGAAGAAAAAACAAAAGAAAAAAGTTAAGAACTTCATAAAGCTAATATCAAAAGCAATGATAGCACTGGCGGCGTTAATTGCATCGATAGCGAAGCTTATAGAAGCTCTTAACTAATTAACAGGGGAGAGGAATCTCCCCGACTTCCAAAGATATTATACCACATTGGCTGAAAAAAGAAATGAAAAAAGTAACTTTTTATGATTGTTTTTTGCTGTTTGCCATCATACTTTTTACCGGAAGCAAAGACATCTACACATCGATAATATTGATATGTGCAAGTATACTAGAATTAATAGATGTAGTTCCTAAAATAGTGAGGCTGATAAAAGATGACAGCGAGTAAACAAACACTGAGAAACCAGCGCTATCAAGATAAAGCTGGCTGGATGTCCAAAAGCTACAAAATGAAACGAGAGACCGTTGAAGCCTTTGCTGATGCCTGCAACAAAGCTGGCGTCAGTCAGGCAGGCCAGCTCATGAAGATGATGAGAGAGTTCATCGAAGAAGTAAACAGAACAGATAATGAATAAGAGAGAGCATCAGGCACGAAAGTGTCTGGTGCTTTTTGTATGGATCATTAGTTTAGCGGTGAGAACGTCCGGCTCATAACCGGGAAGTCGTAGGTTCGAGTCCTGCATGATCCATTTACCCGACAAGGCTTTTCTAATCTAAAAAAGAAAGGCAGTGGTAACATGAATAGTTTTATTAGTTGGATTGGTGGAAAGAAGCTACTGAGAAAACAAATTATCAAACAGTTCCCAGACAACTACGAAAGATACGTGGAAGTCTTTGGCGGCGCTGGATGGGTGCTGTTCGGGAAAGAACAGAAAGGAGTGGAAATATATAATGATATTAATGGAGAATTGGTCAATTTATTCCGATGCGTGAAATACCATCCAGAGGCCTTACAAAAAGAGCTGGACGGTATTTTGATGTCCCGCGAGTTATTCTTTGATGCGGTTGCAGAGCGAAGAGGGATGACAGACATTCAGCGAGCAGCCAGACAGTTCATTGTGATAAAGGAGAGCTTTGGCAGTAGCCTTGATTCGTTTGGTGTACGACCAAAGAATATGAAGAAGGCGGTGGATTTTCTGCAGGTTGCATCCGGCAGACTGACTACAGTTGTTATAGAGAATCTGGATTTCGAACATTTGATTAAGACATACGATAAGCCAGGCACTTTATTTTATCTTGATCCGCCATATTATGATGCAGAGAAGTATTACCCAGATAGATTTATGCCAACAGATCATGAACGTCTGCAGAATGTATTGAGTCAGATAAAAGGGAAGTTTATATTATCTTACAATGATTGTGGGACTATCAGGGAAATATATCAAGGATATCATATCACGCAGGTGGAACGACAGAATAATCTGACAGCCAAAGGCGGCAGCGGAAGATATAAAGAATTGATAATTAAAAATTTTTGAGAGCGGAGATAAATGGCGAGAGAATTTGCAAAACCGTTTTATGATTCCAAAGAGTGGCAGAAATGCAGAGAAGCGTATATCAAGTATCGAAAGGCTGTTGACGGCGGTGTGTGTGAATCTTGCGGAGAAGAGCTGGGATATATTGTACACCACAAAGTAGAACTGTCACCAGAGAATATCAATGACCCGGATATTACTTTGAATTTTAATAATCTCAAATATGATTGCCTGAAATGCCACAATGTAACACATAATGGAGCAAAAGACTGTGCGCCGGGGCTGGTGTGCTATCGATTCGATGAACAGGGGGAGCTGGTGCCGCTGGCATAGCCCCCCCTGAAATTATTAGCAGAATCTGCAAGACCCGACCGCTAGCCTTACATACACTTAACGTACGAGTCGCACATGAAGGGGGTGTGGTATCTATGGGAAATACCGGAAAAAATGAGACTTCGGAATCGGAAAAAATGAAGGATTATCAAGAAAAAGAAACGGCGATTAAGAAGGAGGAACGCCGATTAAAACGGCTTTTCGCAAAGATAGATGACAGCAAGAAAAAGCTGGCATTTGCTACCATTGCGGACGTTGCATTTTTGACCGTAATTATGAAAGAGTTGCGAGAAAAAATACTAAAAGAAGGGACAACCTGCGAATACAAAAATGGAGAAAATCAATATGGAACCAAACAGAGTCCGGATGCTCAGCTTTACCTGCAGATGTCCCAAAAACAGACAGCTGCTATGAAAATTCTTATGGATTGCCTACCAAAAATGGAACGCCCAGAACCTAAAGACGATGGGTTTGATGATTTTATAGCGGAACGTGATGGATAATGGGCACAGCAAAAACATTTCAAAGAATCAGATATGGAGAAGACTACAATCCCATCCGGGAATATTGGGATCAAATAAAAGAAAAAGAACTGTTCCGGGAAATAGAATCTTTAAAGGCTGAGATCACAGAAATTGAGATAAAGAGAAATGTCAGTGCGGATTTTTTAAAGAAAAGGAAAAGTTGTCTGGAAAAGGCGCTGAAAAGAAAGGGTAATCTGCTGGCTGAGCGGCTGATCATCAACACATCTACAAAAGTATATAAAATGTACCGGGAGATTATCCGGATCATGGATGATCCAGACAGCGAGTGGGAATATAATCCACGGCGTGCCAACCATGCGATAGAGTTCATAGAGGATTACTGCAAACACTCTAAAGGGAAAATGGGTGGAAAACCATTTATTTTGGAACTGTGGCAAAAGTCAATGGTGGCTGCGATATTTGGAATCGTTCATAAAATTACTGGATTTAGGAAGTACACCGAAGTCATCTTAATGGTCGGGCGTAAGAATGGAAAATCCACACTCGCCTCGGCCATTGCCCTGTACATGCAGATGGCGGATGGAGAACCTGGTGCGGAAGTGTATGCAGTCGCCACCAAAAAAGATCAGGCAAAGATTATATGGTTAGAAGCAAAAAGAATGGTTAAAAAAAGTGCAGTACTATTAAAGCGGAATAAACCACTTGTGGCAGAACTGTCCGCTGATTTTAATGATTCTTTTTTTAAACCTTTAGGAAGAGATTCTGGCACGCTGGATGGCCTGAATGTCCATTGCGCGACGATGGATGAAATCCACGCTTGGACAGATGACAACCTGTACGATGTTATCGTGGATGGTACATCCGCCCGTGACGAACCGCTTATCCTCATCACAACGACGGCAGGATTCGAGCGGGAGCATATTTTCGACCGGAAATACGACGAGATCAACAACATGATCAACGGGTTCGAAGATCCGGAAGGATATCACGACGAACATCTACTGGCATTGGTATATGAGCTGGATAACCGAAAGGAATGGATAGACCCAGACGCATGGATTAAGGCCAATCCTGGACTAGGGACTATCAAAAAGACAGACACTCTCCGGGAAAAGGTGGAGAAGGCAAAGAGAAACAGCGCTCTTGTAAAAAACCTGCTCTGTAAAGATTTTGACGTTCCGGAGATTACAGCGGAAGCATGGCTGACGTTTGAAGAAGCCAATAATACAGCAACATTTGACGTGGCGACATTAAAACCGCGCTATGGTATCGGCGGTACAGATCTTTCCGCAACTACAGACCTGACATCGGCAAAAGTTATCTTCATGATCCCGGGGAATCCGACAATCTATCAGATGGCCATGTACTGGATTCCGGAAGACCTGGTGGAAAAACGGGTGTACGAAGACAAAATTCCATATGACCTGTGGATTGAAAAAGGATATATGAGGACTTGCCCGGGGAACAGTAACCACCCGAAATATGTAACAGAATGGTTTTGTGAAATCAGAGACAAATATGATATCTATCTGCCATGGATCGGATACGATGCGTGGTCAGCAAAATACTGGGTGGAGGAAATGCAGATGGAGTTTGGTAAAGAAGCGATGATACCAGTGCGGCAGGGAAAACAGACCCTGTCAGGGCCGATGAAAAACCTCAAAGCCAACTTGGAAAGTAAGAGGTTAAATTACAACAATAATCCAGTTGATCGGTGGTGTCTATGCAACACGGCTGTAGACGTGGATAAAAACGATAATATACAACCTATAAAAACCAGTAACCCACGACGCCGGATTGATGGGACGGCGGCCTTATTGGATGCCTGTGTGGTACTGGATCAAAAACTGAATGAATATATGAGTTTAATTTAAGGGGAGGGATATCATGGCGCTTTGGGATAAATGGACAAACAGGAGCCGGAGTCCGACTAAGGATACGCCAAATGCTGGAAATGCTTATCAGATGGTAACAACCTGGGGCGAACATTATTACGCTTGGAACGGGAAGCTGTACCAGTCAGATATTGTACGGGCGTGTATCCGGCCAAAAGTAAAAGCCATCGGAAAGTTGGTGGCGAAACACATTCGGGATGATCCAAAAACGGGAATCAAAGTCAATCCGACACCATATATCAAAGTATTGCTTAAAAACCCAAACCCATACATGACGGCACAGATGTTTCAGGAAAAGATGGCAAATCAGCTATGTTTAAACAATAATGCTTTTGCTCTAATTGTTAGGGATGAGAACGGGTATCCGACGCAGATCTATCCGATACCAGCGGTGTCGGTGGAGACGATATGGGGGAAAGATGAAAAACTGTACCTTCGATTTACTTACCAAAATGGAAAGTTTGGGATGTTCGGTTACAGTGATATTTTGCATTTGAGACAAGATTACCATGAAAGTGACATTTTCGGCAGTAGCCCAGCTCCTGCGCTGGCACAATTAATGGAATGCGTTGGGATCATTGATCAGGGAATTGTAAAGGCGATTAAAAACAGCAGCATGATCCGGTGGCTGTTGAAATTTACATCGTCCATGCGCCCGGAAGATGTAAAAAAGAATGTCCAACAGTTTGTCCAGAATTATCTTGCCTATGAGAGTGAGACTTTCGGGGCAGCAGGCGTAGATGCGAAAGCGGATATCAAACAAATCGAGCCGAAAGACTATGTGCCAAACGCTGCACAAACCGACCGTATCACAGAGAGGATCTATTCTTTTTTTAACACCAATAAAAACATTGTACAGTCTACATGGACAGAAGACCAATGGAATGCCTACTATGAGGCAGAAATCGAACCGGTTGCCATCCAATTTGGTGCATGCCTGACAAACCGATTATTTACCGAAAAGGAACAAAGTTACGGAAATCAGATTGTACATGAGGCTAGTAATTTACAGTGCGCCAGTTTGAATACAAAATTGGGATTCCAAGCCATGGTAGATCGTGGGGCAATGACGCCGAACGAATGGAGGGCGACATTAAACATGGCGCCGATCGAAGGCGGAGATGAAGCAATCCGAAGGCTGGATACACAGGTGGTAAACTTGCTGGAAATGTGCCTAAAAGAAATGAATGCAGAAAATTATGAGCAGGTAACAAAAGTGATGGGGCAGATTTTGGAAAAAGCGTATGTAGATATGCATAAGACGGGAGGTGAATAGGGTGAAACACAGAATCGATATCCGGGGCGTTATCATACCGAATGATTACAAATGGTTTTACAGTTGGTTTGGTGAAGACAGCACATGTCCATCAGATGTAAGCAAAGTGCTGGAAACGGTTGTTTCTGGGGATGAAATTGAGGTATATATCAATTCGCCGGGAGGCGTTATTGACGTTGGATCAGAGATTTATACCTTGTTGCGGACAGCAGCAACGAAAAATGATGTAAAAATTTTCATTACAGGGGAAGCATGTAGCGCAGCGTCTGTGGTTGCCTGTGCTGCCTATTGCGAGATGGCCCCAACAGCTCTTATGATGGTACATTGTGTATCTACGCAGGCGGCGGGAAACCATGCAGCCATGGAACATATGGCGTTGCGTCTGCGCACAGCAGATGAAGCCCTCTGCACCGCATATACTGCAAAAACCGGAATGACGCAGGAAGAAGCTTTGGACATGATGGAAAAAGAAACATGGTTGACAGCAAGTCAGGCAAAAGAAAAAGGCTTGATTGATGCAGTTATGTTTGAAGAAAAAGAGGAAAAAATGCCGTTTGTATCCGGACCACTATTTGCATTGCCATCAAAAGAACAAATGGATCGGGTGAGATCGGTCATGATAGAACCTGAAGGGAATGAAGAGAAAAAACTGGCTGCTTGCAGGCTGGAGGCATTGAAACTTGTAAATATATTGTAAAGGAGCGAGCTTATGAATAAAAAACAGTATCAGGATAACAGAAACGCCCTCATGAATGAGGCTCAGAAACTCATTAACGAAGGAAAAATCGAAAAAGCCAACGCAAAAATGGATGAAGTCAAAGCGTTGGATGAAAAGTGGGAAAACATCTGCGAAGCGCAGGCAAATATGAATGCATTGGAAGGAAATCGGCAAGGATTGAACATCCAAAATCTTGCTGGTACACAAATTGGTGATGTTGTCGTAGGAGAAACGTTAGCAATGGGCAGTGGAACACAAGTAAAAGACAGTATGGATCTCTTTGCGTCCAAAACATACGAAACAGCATGGGCCAAAAGCCTGATGGGGATGCCGCTTTCTGCAGAAGAGACTGATCTGGTAAAAATGGTTAATGAATATACGCATACAACAGAAAACACAGGAATTGTTGTCCCAAAAAATGTAGCAAAAGGAATATGGGACATGATTGAAAAAATGTATCCGCTCTGGAACGATGTCCAGAAAACCCACGTCAATGGGAATTATGCTGCAATCGTAGCAGATACATCCACAGATGGCAAATGGTATGACGAGGACACGCCGACAGAAGACGGAAAAGAAACCTTCCGGGAATTTACGTTATCGGGATGCGAATTATCCCGTTCGATCACAGTGAGCTGGAAATTAAGGGAAATGTCTATTGAAGATTTTATCCCATATATTCAGCGGCAGCTCGCCCGTAAGATGGGCGCGGCGCTTGGGTATGGTGCGTCACATGGAAAAGGAAAACCAACAGCGAGCGAATTCAAGCCGGAGCCATTGGGGATTGTTACTGCCATTGAAAAAGAGGATGGCACCCCAAGGATTGTAAAATATACAAAAGGCACACTCGGTTATAAAGACCTGACAGCGGTTCGAGCAAAAATTGAAATCGGAGCCAATGAGCTGAAAATTTACGCCAACAACCAGACGATCTGGAATGAGATGGCAAATGTTTTAGACGTAAATGGCCGTCCGATTTTTGTTCCGGATCCAGTCAACAGCGGTGTCTATCGGATCCTTGGAATGGAAATCAAAGAAGATGACTCCATGTCGGATGGAGAGATTTTGTTATCGAGTCCATATGTGGGATATCTGGCCAATGTAAACAAAGATATGTCCGTTATGACGGAAGAACATATAAAGGCAAGAAAAGTAGATTATTGCGGCTATGCCATCGTAGATGGCGGCGTCACCTATATGGAAGCACATTCCCTCCTGAAATACGAAGAGGAGGAATAAGAGAAAAATAAGGGAGGTAAAGCATGATCGATATCAGCCAGGAATGGGTAGAAGAAACAAAACGCAATATCCGGACAAAAAGCAGCGGGGCGAATGAAGAAGTAAAAGGACTTATCAAGGCCTGCCTGAAAGATTTGGAGATTGCTGGCGTTTATGTCATGGACGCGGATGACCCTCTGGTAAGGCAGGCTGTCAAAATTTATTGCAGAGGAAATTATGGATATGACGAGAATACAGAACGCTTCCGGGAAGCTTATGTCGCATTAAAAGACGCCATGGCCCTGTGTGGTGATTATGGGAGGGATGACGGTGAATGAGGACGCTGTTTTATTGGTTGTGATTATCGAAAAAGATGCAGATGGGTTTCCAGTAGAGATAGAAAAAGAGATTCCCGTATATGTCAGAGAAAAATCTGCGACCCGGAGTGAGTTTTATGCTGCGCTCCGGGAAGGGATCACAGTAAAGACAGTGTTCGAGATTCGCATCGAAGATTATGAGCAATCCGCCCACATGGTTGGAGAGAAAAAAGAATATGCTACCCGGATCAGGCATGATGGCAGCATTTACGATATTGTCCGAACGTATCGGACTGGAAAGACGGTCATGGAATTGACCTGCAATTAGGAGGACCTATGACAGTAAATCAGAAAATCGAGCGGGCGTTATCCGATATGGTAAACGGAAATATCTGGCCGCTTATCTGCCCGTTGGAAACATCGCCGGATGTCTGGATCACCTATCTTTCTGAGTTGGACGCCCCGGGGGATTTTGGCGATGACAGGGACTTGGAATGGGTGCATCATATGCAGGTACATTGGTTTAAAAAAGGACAGGTAAATTATCTTCCTGTCCGGAATGAGATCCGGGAAATCTTGCGGGCGGAAGGATTTGCCATGGAGGACATCATTTGCATGTATGAAAAGGATACGAAGACTACGCATCTTGTATTCACCTGCAGCATTATAGAGGAGGATGATTAATGGCGAAGATACGAGCAGATACGGGCGGTCTGGATGCGTTTATCAACGGCACGAAAGGGCTGATCGGAGACATTGGGAATATTGCCAATGAAATGTTAAACGAGTCAGCGCCGACAGTCGTGAACACATGGAAGAAAAATATCCGGGCAGCGGCTGACCGGGTAGATGAACACGGAAATCCATATTCCACCGGTGCGCTTGAGAATTCCATCGAAGCGACCGAAGCAAAAACTAATGCTTACGGACATTTTGTAGCAGCTCGTCCTACGGGAAAGGATGCTCGCGGAACCCGTAACGGGGAAAAAATGGCTTATCTGGAATATGGCACGCCAAAACAGACGGCTCACCCAACCATGGCGAAGACTGTAGCGGAAACAGAAAAAGAAGTCACGGAAAAAATGACAAAGACGTTTGAACAAAGAATAGATAAATACCTGAAATAAAGGAGGAAATATTTATGGCTAAAATTGGATTTGAGTATGTAGCAGCGGCAAAACTTGACGATAAAACATCCACAAGTAAAGCGGATGCAAAGTATTCAGAAGGGCGCGAGATAGGACCGGCTGCGGCTTTTAATGGTGCACCGACTACTTCGGACGTAAAAGATTTTGGAGATGATCGGACGCTGGAAACGGACACATCAGTGACTGGCGGAACTTTGAATATGGAACTTAACGAGCCGACTATGGAAAACGAAGCATGGATTTTGGGACATAAATTTGAGACAGAAACCAAAGGGATGATTAGGAATGTAAATGACATTGCACCATACTTAGGCGTTGGATGCGTCGGAAAATCGAAAAGGGATGGCGCGATTATTTACAAATCCAAAATTTATTTAAAGACACAGTTCCGCGTGCCAAACGATGAAAATACCACCAAGCAGGATCAAGTTACATTTAACCATACTGCGATGGAAGGAAATATTTTCCAGCTTAAAAATGGAGATTGGAAAGATGAAAAAGAATTTGCTACATTGGATGAAGCAAAAGGATATATTAATACAACGTTAAATATTACCCAGGAAGAATCGGGAGGAGAATAAAATGAGCAGTTTACAACCAAGAGGAATTCCGATTGTCCTTGAGGGTGAAGAAAGGCATTTTTTATTTACCTTAAACACTATTGATGAGTTACAGGATAAATATGATAAAAGCATGAACGAGATTTTTAAAGAACTGCAGGAGGAAGAAACTGCTGCAGTTACCTTGCAAGAAATTGTTACGGTGCTTTTAAACAAAGAATCCGAGAGGGAAAAACGTTTAGGAGGACGAGATATCCCGAAAATAACTGAAAATGAAGTCGGAGAACTTATTGGCATGGATAACATCGGAGAAATAGTGACAGCGGTATTTAGAGCATACGGCTATTCGATGCCAGAAGCGGATGAAAACGACCCAAACCAAAAGAGCGGGAAACAGAACGAATAAATGTTGCCCGCTTAATCTATATCGGCATGGGAAAGTTGGGATATACAGAAGATGAAGTATTTCAGATGACCCCACGCAAATTATTTTTGATTTATGACCAGTACTTGATTGTCGCCGGCCTGAAAAAGGATGGAGACGAATATGCTATTGACAACTTACCTTGATGACCTGCCGCCCTTGTGGCGGCGGGAAAATAAATAAAAAAACAATACGTCTGCCGTTGAGGCGGGCGTTTTTTAATATATGCGCCTGACGAGGAGGAACTATGGCCGGAAAGAAAATTGGAATCATTCTTGCTGCAGATGGTGAGAAAGAATTTATTCGGGCGTTGAACAATGCCAATAAAGAAGCCCAGAGTTTTAGGGCGAAGTTAAAAGAATTGGGAGAGGAATATTACGGAAATGCCAATTCGGCGGAGTATCTGAGTAAAAAACAAGCCCTTCTGGCGAACCAGATGACCAGCTACAGGAAAAAAGTCGAGGAAGCAGAGAAGGGGTTAAAGCATGCGACACAGACTCAAGAAGCAGCCCAAGAAAACTATAAAAAATTAAAATCTCAAGTGCAGGAAACCGAAAAAGCTTTAGAGGAGATGGTGAAGTCCGGAAAGGATGGGACAAAAGAATATACCGACCAAAAAAAGGAGCTGGATAAACTACAGAAAGCTCTCCACGATCAGGGGGTAGAATACCAGAAGGCACAAGGAAAAGTGTCCGATTGGGAAAAGCGTCTGAGTGCAGCTAATACGGATATCACTAAAACGAACCGAGCCATCAAAGACAATGAAAAATATTTAAAAGAGGCCGAAACGGCCACGGATAAATGTGCAAAATCTATTGATGAGTATGGGAAAAAAGCCAAAGAAGCTACCGAAGTCACCACCAGTATGGGTGAGAAAATAAAAAATGCCTTAGTCAATAAAGCTACGGATGTGGCCGTGGATGCGTTAAAAAATAGCATAGGGGAATTGAAAGAAACTATGCTGGACGTTTCCGACGCTTCCGCCAGTCTGGAAGCCCAGACTGGCCTTGTCGGCGCAGCGGCAGAGAAATACCAGAAGACGATGCGGGACATCAAAGGTGACAACTACGGCGAAGATTACCGGGATGTGGCCGATGTCATGGCACAGATCGTTCAGGTTATGGGAGAACTGGATGAGGTAAACATGAAAAGTACCACAGAATCTGTGGTCGCCCTCCGGGAAGCCTTTGACATGGATCCAAATGAAACCATACGGGCCGTGGATGTTATGATCAAAACCATGGGGGTTGATGCGAAAGAAGCCTTCGACTTGATCACTACCGGCGCTCAAAATGGTCTGAACCGGTCCGGGGAATTAACGGACAACATCACGGAATATGGCCAGCTTTGGGGACAGGCCGGATTCAGCGCTGAGGAAGCGTTTTCTGTAATGGAAAATGGTCTTAATGCTGGAGCATATAATCTGGACAAAGTCAACGATTATGTCAAAGAGTTTGGCATTTCCCTTGCCGATGGCCGGATCCAAGATAATCTTGCTTCGTTTTCCACCCAAACGCAAAACCTCTTCTTGCAATGGAGGAATGGTGGAGCTACCACAAGAGATGTCTTTTATTCTGTCATCAATGATTTGTCACAGATGACAAATCAACAGCAGGCCCTTACGATTGCCTCAGACGTATGGTGGGCCTTAGGAGAAGATAATGCCATGCAAGTGATCACTGCGCTGGATGATGTGACAGACAGCTACGAAAATGTCAGAGGTGCAGCAGAAAAGCTGAAAGATGTCCAATACAGTGACTTAGGTGCAGCAGCATCTGGATTAGGTGCGGCATTAAAAGAAAATATCCTAACGCCAATCACCGATGAAATAGAACCGCTTTTTGCCACGGCGCTCTCTGGTGCAACCAAACTGGTTAAAGGTTTTGGGGATGCCATGAAAGAACCGGCGACGGAGATGTCCGGATTTATCCAATCCCTCCGGGAAAGTAACGATGATATCAACAAGCTGATCGACAGCGCAAGCCAGACGACCATTGACACTCAGGGCGCAGCGGCTGAAATGGATGATTACAAAAACACCTTGCTGGAATTAAACAGTGCATCAGAAAAGACTGCCTATGAGAAATTCCGAATCAAAGAGGCGGTGGACGCATTGTCTGGCAGTGTTCCGGGACTGGCCAATGCTTTTGAGGAGGAAAAAAGTGTAATCAATCTCACCAATGCAGAAATTGAAAAGATGATTGATACACAAAAAAACTTATCATCACTTACAGACTTGGCCAAAGCGCAGGAAACGGCGTTTAAGGCTGTGCAGGAGGCGAAGGTTAACGAAGCTGCAGCCACGGATGCGGTAGCAGCGGCAGAAGAACATTATCAAAAAGTACTGAAAAACGGGGCAGTTTTTGGCAGTGCAGAATACAAAGAAGCAACAAAGCAGGTGACGGAGGCGAAAAAAGCCCAGTCGGAAGCGGAAGAGACTACAAAAAAAGCAAAAACCGCATATAAGGAAACGTCTGAGGCGCTGAAAAATTATGAAGGAACGGCGCAAGAAACTGCGGAAACATCGCAGGAATTGGCCAAAGCGACAGAAGTCAGTACAGAAGCGGCAAGAAAAGCAGCACAGGAAATTCCTGCTTCTTCGCAGACACAGAAAGCGGCTATGGAATCCCTGATGGATACCTACCGGGCGACTGTCGATGAGATCGAATCTGACGTAAAAGACAGCGTCAATATCTTTGACAAATTCTCTGGTGGGGATGATGCCTCCGTGGAGGATATGCTTGCAAATCTAAAAAGCCAGACAGATGGACTGGAAGAATATAAAGAAAACATGCAGACCATCATGGAGGAGATGGGAAGCGATCTGGCGCCGGAGTTTTTACAGTATATTCAGGACATGGGCGTCGAAGGTGCGAATATCCTATCCAACATGGTTGAATCTTTGGACAGTGAAGACGGCCGGGAAAAGATCAGACAGATGTCCGATGAGTACGTAGAGGCTATGGATATGTCTGAGGGCATCGCTGAAATGGGCGCGCTCAATAAGACTGCTTATGAAATGGCCATGGGCGAGCTAGGATCATCAGATGAAGATTTTACCGGTTTGTCAGAAGCTATCGAGGAAGCTGTTGCCGGTGCATCTGGCGCATGGGGCGGGCTGGAAGCAGCTACGCGGCAGGCGTTAGAAGACACTATATCTTTGGCACAGGAGATGGGTGTGCAGATCCCGGAAGGGTTGGTGGACGGTATCAATTCCGGCGACATTACCGCAGATGAGGCCATCAGCCAGTTAAAAGGCAGTATTCAAGGGGCTTTTGATGGATTGGTGGACATTGCGCAAAGTAATGGTATCCAGATACCGGAGTCTTTGCGATCTGGCATTGAGGCAGGCGGACAAGAGGCCATCGACGCGATGGACAGCTTGTTGTCCTATCTGTCAAAAAACTCTGGCGGAATCAGTGATGCTATGGCTGCCGGTGTTGATGAGGGGGCTGGAAAGGTTAAAGACGCCACAAAGGGTGCAGCAGAAGCGGGAGCCACAGGGACGGGTGAAGCAAAGGACAGCTATTCTTCTGGTGGTCAGCGGTTGATGGATGCCACAGCCGATGGCGTATCCAAGGGCGGAACGAAGATAAAAGGGGCGGTTAAGTCTGCCGTGGCCTCTGGCGTGCAGGGAGTTGCGGAAAATACGGAAGCTTACCGAGCGGCCGGCCTTGCTTTAGGCAATGCGGTAGCTGCTGGAATATCTGGAAGCAACGGCATAGATTCGGCCATCCAGACTTTGGGCGCGACCATTGCGGCAAAAGCATCGTCGGTATTGCAAGCGCAGGCTGGCACCTTCCAGGCTGCCGGTAATGCGGCGGGTATGGCCTACGGCACCGGTCTTGGAATGGCGGCGCCAAACGCTATGGCCCAGGCAAGGATGATAGCAGCACAGACACTAAACGGCGTGAAAAGTAATCAGGGCGATTACGTGACTGTCGGAAGAAACGTCTCCATGGGGGTCGCAGCCGGGATTCGATCCGGCCGGTCGTCGGCGATCAGTGCGGCCGCGTCCATGGCACGGGCAGCCCTTACGGCAGCAAAACGAGAACTGGATATTCATTCCCCGTCAAAAAAATTCCGAAAAGAAGTTGGACAGCAAATTCCTGCAGGTATGGCGTTTGGAATCAAAGATAAGTCGGCTCTTGCTGGCGCAGAGGCGGATAAGATGTCCGGACAGGTATTTGCCAAAGCTACGGCGTGGCTTAAAAAATACAAAAAGGAGCACAAAGTATCCTTAAAAGATGAAAAATGGTACTGGTCACAAGTAGCCAAACACACAAAAGAAGGATCAAAGGCCTATACAGATGCAATATCCAATATGCTGAAAGCGTCCGTCAAGCGGAAGGAAAAAGGAAAAAAGAAGAATACCGAGGATTATTACGGGGAAATCTATTCTGCGGCAGAAAACTATTTGTCCAACATCACAACGATGCATGAGTGGTCGATCAGTGAGGAGTTAAACTACTGGACCAGCGTACAAAAGCAGCTTAAAAAAGGGACGGACGCCTACTATGATGCCCAGAGCAAGATTAATGCGCTGAAAGAAAAAATCGGAACAGTCAGCAATATGGACGATATTCTCGATGCTTATACGACTTATCGGGAAATATCCGAAAAAGCGGAGATGGATTACTGGGATACCGTCCGCATCCAGTATGCAGTAGGAACCGAGGAACGGCTGGAAGCTGACAAAAAGTATTATGACGCCCAAAAAGAATATAATGAAAAACTGATCAAACTGAAAGAAGACTACAAAAAAAAGGAAGACGACATCAATGAGCAGTTAGAAGACGACATTGAAGATCTTAACGATAAATATGAGGATGCGCTGGAAGACCGCAAGAAAGCCATTATGGATGCTTTTGGCCTTTTTGATGAGTTCAAATCCGAATCTGCAGATGGAAAAACTTTGCTGTTTAATCTAAAAACCCAAGTAGCCGGATACGAAGACTGGCAGGCGCAGCTGGATAAACTGGCAGGACGGGGTATTTTGGATGAAACCCTCATGGCAGAGCTGACGGAAATGGGACCGGAAATTTCGGCAACCATTCATGCTCTTAACGACCTGAGTAACGAAGAACTGGCAGAATACAGCGAAGCCTATCTAAAGAAGATGGAATTGTCCCAAAAACAGGCAGAAGAAGATACGAAAGACCTAAAAGACAAGTTAGAAAAACAGACCAAAGATTTGAAAGAGGAGGCAAAAAAGAATCTGGCAGAACTTAAAGCAAAGTACGATAAAGACGTAGCGGCAGTCAACGGGACAATCGCTGGGGAATTATCAAATCTTGCGGCAAATGCCAGATCGATCGCCGAAGACCAGACGGCCGCCCTTGTGGCGGCGATCACCGGACAGTCTTCCGGATCGTCGGCTTCTCAGGGGTCGGGTTCCAAGACTTCCGGCGCGTCCGGACAAGCAGGGACATCTGGTTTTACCCAGTCCATCGGCGGGATAATTGTAGGCGGGAACGAAAAAGTGTTGGAAGCAATCAACTCCGGGCCACGGGTAAAAAAACTATCTGGAAAAGAGAAAAAACAGCATCATGATCTCTACGTCTATCTGGCTGACCACTACCAGCGCGGCGGAAACAATACAGTATACCAAAAACTGGGAGAAGCGCTGGGGGTGGACACCAGTAAAAAGGTGACATCAGAAGAAAAAGATAAAATTTTAAAAAAACTAAAAAATAAGGGATACCGCACCGGTGGACGCAATATCACTGACGACCTAATCTGGATGGACGAAGAGCTGGATACTACTGGTCCAGAGATGATCGTCCGAAGGTCGGACAACGCAATCCTCACCCGCATATCTCCGGGAGATGATGTTATTGATGCAGATACCACCAGTAATTTACTCCGTCTGGCTAAGATTGATCCGGATAACCTGATGTCAGCGTTGGCAAGACAGCAGCAGGTGGCAGCGGAATATCTGTCCAAGATGGATTTTTCCGGAAGCGCGGCGCGACTGAACCGTTTGACGGAAAACAGACCGGCATATACTCCTGTAGCCGCCGCATGGCCAGAAGAACGCCTGTCCCGTCTGGAGGGGTTAACAGAACAAGCGGTGTCTTATTTGGCAGAGGGACAGAACCTTTATATTGATACCGGAAAATTGGTCGGTGGCACCATAGACAAGACGAGCAGCGCGTTGGCGATGCGCAGCCGAAGGAGGCGAAGGTAATGTTGATCAACGGGAAAAATATCACAGAATACGGAAAAACGGTGAAACAGTGGAGGGTAGACATCGAACCAAGAAAGATGGATCATGACAGCGAGTGGCCGCGCGGCAGCCCGGTACCAATCTTTCAGGCGCCGGAGGCGATGTTTAAAGAACTTGCCATCACCCTGATGGTTTACGGATCCAGCCGGGAGGATATCCGGAACCGGATCAGCAATATTCTGGCTGACCTGACAGAGATCACAGACCTGACGCTGGATGGGTGGGAACATGGGTTCTGCGGCATTTTGGAAAACGCAGAAATCAAAGAATTATCTGACACATCCCGGAACCGGTTCCAGCAGCTGGAATTGCAGTTTACAGGGTATGAGCACGGCGACGAGGTTGTAGCGGCTGCCGCCGGTGTCGGGACAATCCAAATCGACAATCCCGGCAATATGGTATCGCCGGCCATTCTGGAGCTGACGCCGACCGTCGGCGCGGCATCCGTAGAGATCACGGGATTGTGCCGGGACGGCAGTACCGGTGCAGACCTGCCGGTGACGATCAAAAACCTGACCACCGGGAACAAAATCGTCCTGAACGGCATCACCGGCCTAATCACCGAAAACGGGAAACTGAAAGCCGGTGACGTGGATATGTGGGAATTGCCGACGCTACTCCCGGGAAGTAACACAATAACCCTTGACACAGAGTACGTAAATCTTAAAGTAACCGTATTACCAATCTATATGTAAGGAGAAGCTTATGAATATTAAAAAAGAAGTCACATTATCGGCAATCACAAGTACGGAAGACGGTACGCCAATCATTACATTCCGTGCCCGGATCAATTCTAATGAACCGCAAGAGATTAATTATACGAACGCTGTGATGAATCAAAAACTTTACAAAGAAAACAGGGAGAAAGCGAACAAAGAAAGGGCAATGTTTGAAGATGCGATGTACGCAGAACAGGAACAGATGATGAAAGAAAAAGGAGTGAAATAGAAATGAAGGTTAAAGAAATTATTGCCAGACATAATGCCTTGATTAAGGGAGTGATTGATCAGGTCTATCCGCCGAAACTGAATTATATCCTCAGCCGGAATATGAAAAAAATGGAAGAAGAAATCAAAAATTACGAAGAAGAAAGGAAGAAGATCTGCGAAAGGCTTGCAAAAAAAGACAAAAATGGAAGGCCGGTCATCAAAGAAGGAAAATATGACCTGACAAAAGAAAATGAAAGAATATTAAGCGATGAAGTCAATGAACTGTTGGAGATGGATGTGGAGATAAATATCCAATCTGTAGAGATCGAACCTATCTTGGAACAATGCGATGCTGTGGAACGGTATCATGTGCCTACCGCTAGGGAGCTGTTGGAACTGGACTTTATGATCAGATAATTGCGCTGGCGCAAAGGAGGCGTACCCCATGTTAAAAATATATGACCAGCATAAAAACCCTCTGGGGTACATAACAAAATACACAGACTTATGCATAGAGAGCGAATTATCCACTGCGGATAAATCACTCTCTTTTACATATCGGGCTAAAAAAGGCAAAGATATCAAAAACGAATATTATGTCGAAACAAAGGAAGATTGGTACGTTGTAAAAGAAGTCGGGGTTTCTTCCGATGATTTTCCGGCCTACACTTGTCAGCTTGATCTGGAAGATTTGGAAGCGGAGGTGCTGGAAACATTTTCCGCGGTTGATGTCACCCTGACAGATGCAGCCAATCTGGCATTGACTGGAACAGGATGGACCGTTGACACAGACATCACAAAAAAGCGCAGCGTGAAAACAATGAAAGTAACGCCACTATCAGCCCTGAAAAAAATCAAAGATGCGTGGATGTGTGAAATGTGTTTTGACACAAAAAATAAAGTTGTTTTTTTTCGGGAACAATTCGGAGAAGACAAGGGTGTATTTTTTACAAAGTCTTTAAATCTTCGGAAACTGGACCTGACCAGCGATACTTATGATTATTACACAAGGATCATCCCTATTGGCGCAAAGGGACTGCGTATCAGGGACATCAACGACGGCAAAGACTACGTGGAGAATTACCAGTACAGCTCCAAAGTCAAAACATTAGTGTGGGAAGATACCAACTACAAAGATGCCGAAACGCTGAAAGAAGATGCTGAAAAAAAGCTGGATGATATGTCAAAACCAGCGAAGTCTTACAGCGCAGATATTATTGACCTGGCCGCACAGCGACCGGAATATGCCATCATGTCTTTTAGACTTGGCGATACGATCCTGCTACTAGACGAACAGACAGGCACCAAAGAAAAGCAGCGTATTGTGAAGTTGACAGAATATCCGCAAAAAACCGGGAAAAACTCCTGTGAGCTATCCAATACCACCCTCACTTTCGAAGAGATGCAGGACCGGTTGGAGGCCGCCGCAAAAGCGGTGGAAGATATCACCAATGCAGACGGCACGGTAAATGGTTATTACGTCCATGGTGTGGAAGCAGACGGCATTGTCGGAATCGAAACGGTAATTAACGGATCACCGGTTATTCAGGGGATTAATTCCCAGGTATCATCTTTGTCCGGAGTGATCGTTGACATCAACGGCACGCTGAACACTGCTCTTGCTCGTATCGGTACGCTGGAAACCACTTCCCTTACTGCGACAGAGGCAGACCTTAAATATGCAACTATCGAAAACCTAAAAGCGGTCAATGCAGAAGTAGGAGCCATCAAAGGCGATTACGCCGATTTTAAGACAGTAACGGCGGAGGAATTGGCTGCCCAGAGTGCAATTATCAAAAACGTACAAGGCGATCTGGCCAATTATAAAAAAGTTATCGCCGACGAACTGGTCACTGCTAAAGGTTGGATGCTGGAGGGAGCCATTGGCGATGCACAAATTTCCGACCTGTCTGCAAACAAAATCAAGGCGGGAAGGATAGACACCGCACTGGTCACAGTGGCCAGCGCTGACGGCGCTATATCGATTGCCGGTAACCAGATTATGGTCAATGATGCCACAAACTCCGTGAACCCGGTAAACCGGGTAACTTTGGGAAAATATCTTGATGGAGAAAACATAGAATATGGCTTGCTGGTTCGCGCCTCAGACGGACGAACCACCATGATTGATGGAAATGGCGTCCATAATGCCGGGATAACTGACGGAGCCATAGATAACAACAAGGTAGCTGACGATGCCAATATCGCTGGGAATAAATTAGATATCAACTCTGTAGTGACAGAAATCAATGGCGCGACAGAAAAGATATCCTCTACCGTGGTACAAGTTGGGAATAAAACCCTACAGGTTACATTAACAGAGCAGGAAAATATGTTGAATGAACATGGTGAGACTCTGACAAGTCAGGCGGCGCGGATTGCCGCTAATGAGGAGAGCATTGCCCTGAAAGTATCCACGCAGGAATTTTCCGCCTATAAAACTACAATGAACCAAAATCTTGAAGTTGTCAATAAAACCTTATCCACAGCTACGGCAGACATATCCGTACTTAAAGGACAGATTGCCCTAAAAGTTGAACAAACAGATATTGAGGAGGCCGTAGCCGAGATAGACGGTAAATTCGCCAGCTACTCCACAACGACTCAAATGAATGCGGCTATCACGGCGGCAAAAGACAATATTACCAGCACGGTATCGCAGACCTATGCGACAAAGACGGAGCTGACAACAGAGGCAGGGAAAATATCGGTATTAGAAACGTGGAAGACGGAAGCAAGCCAGAAGATCACCAAGGATGGAATCATATCCACGGTAGGAAACTATTACGCCTATGAATCCGATCTGGCCAAGGCGGAGAACCGTATCACAGCAGCGGAAACATCCATTACCCAGCACTCGGCAGAAATCGCCCTAACGGTAAAAAAGGATGATGTGATATCATCTATTAACCAAAGCGCAGAAAGCGTGGCTATACAGGCGTCAAAAATCAAATTGGAAGGTTTAGTCACGGCGAACAATAATTTTAAAATATTAACTGACGGCAGCATCGAAGCGGTCAACGGAAAATTTGCCGGCGCAATCAACATAAAGAAAAATACAGACATCATTGGAACGTGGAACGAAGCAGGGATCAACATAAAAAATTACCTGAAAGAAGGAACAAAAACCACTCTGGATTCTTGTTTTGAAGTGAATACGGCGGACGGAAAATCGACGGTATATATTGGGAAAAAAGAAGTAGGGTACTGTAACGAATACGGTGTGTTTATCAGTCCTGATGATCCGCGGTATGTGGAAAATGACGGCCGGTTCCGCTTTTTTACCGAATACGATCCGGAGTATGACCGAACGGTCAATGGTTTATTTTTTGGCAATTCGGCGTGGCTTTGTAGTAAGGTTGATTCTGATTATCCGTATAAATTTATCATCGATGATTTACAGACCAAGCAAGTTTATGCGGAATATATTTATGCAGATACGATTGATTGTCCTTCACTGAATAGTAAGTTAACGTCCTTGCGTAACGATCTAAATAATTCTGTAAACGGCATATACGAAAGTCCTGGCAGATATTATCTAAACAAAAATATGTTTGTGACAACCTTTGTCCTTAACCCTAATGGTAATAATTATTTGTACGCACCGCGGAAATCAGGATACAGAGTCCTTGCCGCAACGAATGGAGACTTCGACGCTTGGAACGGATGGGTGAGAGGTGTCGCCAGACAAGGGGCAACCGATGTCATTTTGCTGAACGCCTATCGCTCCGGAGTTATCAGGATTGATGCCATATATATGAAAGTAGGGTGGTAATCTCAACATATCTTCCTCCAAGGATACCACTTTAGGAAATGTGTCCTTGTATACCATTCACCTTGATAATGGATAGCTATCTGCGTTATACCCCAGTTGGTCCGTATATTAAAAAGTGTACATCCTGATGCAGGGGCATTGTGAACAGAAACGTTCGCATCCCATGTGTACCAGATCTCTGTATCTGTACAATTATCGACATTATCACCTGCGTAAATCTCCTTTGATTTATAGGCTCCAAATATATAATTATAATTTAACTTACTATTCAATGGAGGACAGCGCTTCTTTTTACAAAAAAAGAGGTGAATCATGAAAAGGGCATTTAAAATCAAGAGAAATACTAGAAAAAATAAGAAAAAATACCCATACAAAGTGGAATATCCGGACGGTCTGACGGTACCTGTCCCGTCTCAGTATAATTTTGCTGATAGTACATACATCCGAACAAAAGGTTGTATTATCGCAGCCTTTTATATGGGTCTGCGATTTGTCGGCGGAAGGAAATCCATGAAGTCCTGTCTAAATTATCTGCAAGGTCATTATGATAAGGGCAATCGTGCAAATTATAACCTTAAACATGTAGC
>ENA-ORMO01001240-ORMO01001240.1-human-gut-metagenome-genome-assembly--contig:-NODE-1240-length-29058-cov-3.897355_pt1 | contig 29058 bp, 28 predicted proteins | sample MGYA00242106_ERZ509001 | MGnify/ENA primary metagenome ERZ509001 (study PRJEB26280, sample SAMEA2338736) | human gut metagenome | biome: human gut; feature: human-associated habitat; material: faeces...
ATTTTGACCGTTTAGGGACGAAAAACGACCATTCGTGCCGGTTTTGGTTTTTACGGATGATTATATGTTATGATTAGTGAGTAAGGGAGGTGACAGAATGTATTCGGATACGATTTACAGAGCGTTAATTGAAAAAAGCGTTCTTTTCATATGGTAGTGGTATACCGAAAAGAACGCAAACTTAATGTTTCATAATTAATATAACATAAATATAGGTAATTGCAAATAAAGATGAAATGCAGACAATTACTGTTAGTAACTGAGAGATGCCGTATTTATGCGGCTCGTAGCGTTTCGCAAACGCCTAGAATTTAAGGACGCAAGAAAGGAGAAAAAATGAACAGAAAAAAATTACAAATAGTAGCGGGAATGATAATATTATGTTTAATGATAATGAATCCAAACATAGTAAGTGCCAGGACATATTCCAGAACCACAACACAAGCGCAAAGAAATAACATAGCAAATGATTGGACATATTATAAAAGAGGATATAATGATTATAATTGTTTAGCATATGCAATGGGAAATAATACACAATGGTATTGGCCTTGGGGAACAAGTAACCCGACAATTCAACAAGCAAAAAATTGGTTAAAAAATAAGTGCAAATACAAAATAGCGGATAAGGATAAAAAAAGTGGTCTTAGCAAATACGTGATATGTGTTTATGCAAATACACAAGGAAAAGTAACTCACTTTGCAAGAACAACCAAAATTAATGGAAATACATTAGGAAAAAATATTGCCTGTGTTGCAAAATGGGGTCAATGCGAATTATTCACTCATAAATCAAGAAATCCATATAAGAAAAATGGTTTGTATGGGGCAATATCATTTATAGCACATAGAGATACTCAAAATTGTGCGTCTAAGTGTCCAACTGCATAGAAAAATAGGAGGTTTAAATAAAATGATGAAACGAAAAAAAAGAATTTTGATAGGTGGAAGTATAGTGCTAATTGCTGCCATATGTGGTGCGATATTTTTATTTAATGGAAAAACGCAGCCAACTAAATCTTTGGCAAAGCAAGTTGAAGAGGATTACACTGGAATAGAGGAAATCATAAATCAAGCGGTTGAGAAAAATGAAAACCTGGCAATGAGTTCTAATCCATACGAGTATGTAAAAAACAATTCATATTATGATCGCTTGGTTAGTAAGGGAATTAGTATTTTACCAATATTGGAAAAAAAGATTAATGAGAATCAGTACGGAGATGGATTGTTGGGATATATTACAGCAATTGCAATTGAAGATATTACAGAGTGTAATTTAAAAGAAGATAAGGATTTACAGTGGGCAACGGTAAGCGAATTTGGTGACTCCTGGAAAAAGTTTAAAAAGACAGCAAAAGAAAAAATAGATGCATTAATAAATAGCAAACTGGATGAAACGGTTAAGGTGAAGCAGTTGAAAAAATATGGAGTATATGCAGCAGCTGTTTTGAAAGAACAGAAACTGGAAGAAAAATTCCCGAAAATTGTAAAAATGCATCCAATTAACAAAAATGAGTATGAGATATTAGAAAAAGAATTGCAGTAAAATGAGAATTATAATAGCCCCTTCTCTTAATTTTAAGGTAAGAGAAGGGGCTGTGTTTTTATAATTATGCTTCTGCTTTTTTCTCACGACCAAAAAGTTTTTTCAGACAACTAAATGCAACCAGAACACCAAGTACCATCAGAAGAATGGCAACGATGAACTGAAGTCCATCAACTAAGAAGGTTGCATTGCCTGCCAATGTGTTCTGCACAAGAGCAATTGTTTTCTGAACCAAAGCGGTAAAGGTTACGGCAAGCATGATAAACATTGGTGCATACAATGTCCATCCGGTACGTCCGGTTGTTTTTAAGAATACAGCCAGTGCAATCAGTACAAGTGCGGCAAGCAGCTGGTTTGCAGAACCGAACAGTGGCCATACATTGTTATAACCACCCAGTGTCAGAAGGTAACCGAAGAACAGTGTGATAACAGTGGCAAAATATTTGTTTGTTAAAAGTCTGCGCCAAGGTTTCATCTCGGATGGGTCTGTAGTATCTAAGTAGAATAATTCCTGGAATGACATTCTTCCGATTCGAGCAACGGAGTCGAGGGAAGTAAGTGCCAGAGCGGAAACACACATTGTCATAAATACGGTAGCAACGTGTACCGGAACACCGAATTTCTCAAGGAATCCGGCAACACCGGTTGAGAAGATGGCAAATGGTGTACCTTCCGGTGCGGAACCATTTACGGCAACAGCACCGACAACGACGAGGGCAACGATACCAAGAAGAGATTCTACAACCATGGCACCATAGCCGATCATTGGCATATCTTTTTCATTGCTGACGGTTTTTGAAGAAGTTCCGGATGATACCAGACTGTGGAAACCGGAAACGGCACCGCAGGCAATGGTTACGAAAAGCGTCGGGAACAAAGTGCTTGTGCCGGTTGCTCCTGTGATGGAGAAACCATTAAAGGCATTTAACTTCATAGCCGGATGAGCAACAATGACTCCGGCAACTGCACCAACAATCATACCTAAAAGCATGAATGTTGTCATATAATCTCTTGGCTGCATGAGAAGCCACATCGGAAGTACAGAAGCCAAAAACAGATAAGCCATAACGATGTAAATCCAGGCATCTTTGCTTGCGTAAATCGGGAAATGCATACCAACGGCAAACATAACAACAAGTAAACCAATAGCAACAAGTGCTTTTACAATTTCATTCATTTTGCCAACGCTTTTCTGAATGATACCAAAGACGATAGCAACAACGATAAACAACATGGAAATGGAGGCGGCAGCAGAGTCAGCATATGCTTTTGCAATACCGGTGATTCCTTCTCCTTTGCCAACGAATGTTCCGGCAACCATGTCGGTGAAAGCAGCAATTACTAACAAAGTAAATAACCAGCAAAACAGCATGAACAATTTTCTACCGGTTTTACCTATGTATTTTTCAATAATCATACCCATCGATTTTCCTTCATTCTTAACCGATGCGTAAAGAGCACCAAAGTCCTGTACGGCACCGAAGAACAATCCGCCGACAATCAGCCACAGAAGAACCGGTACCCAGCCGAATACGGAAGCGAGGATAGGACCCGTGACAGGGCCGGCACCTGCAATCGATGAAAACTGGTGGGAAAATACAGTGAACTTGGAAGATGGTACATAATCCTGTCCGTCTTCTTTGGTGTAGGCCGGTGTTTTTGCTTTTGGATCAAGCCCCCATTTTTTGGCGAGCCATCGGCCATACAGAAGATAACCGGCACCCAGTGCAACAATACCAATTAATACAATTACTAATCCATTCATAAGAATTCCTCCATTCTCTCTGCTCAAAAGAGCTATATTGTATGATACGGAAGCGACAATAAAAAAAGACCCCGTCCTCTAATGTACTTTTCATACATCGAAAGACGAAAGTCTGAAACTTCCGCGATACCACTTTGTTTGCCGCCTGCGGCGACCGCTCAGTCCTATCTTTGATATCACTATCAGCAATAAGATTTTCGATAACGGGAAAACCGGTGATACTTACTCGCTTTAAAAGTTTTCGGTATACTGCTCGCAGAGGATAACAACATAAATTGCATACCGTCTCGCACCAGCCGACGGCTCTCTGAAATGCATGAAGTTTATGATGTTTTGTTCTGTTCATAGCATTTGTTCTTTGTTTACATGAAAATATAGCACTATCGTTTTTGGTTGTCAAGAGGAAATTTTTGGTTGTTTGGAGGGCAGGGGGCGGTCATATTTTTTTGTTTCCGTAATTTAGCAAGAAAAGTTTGTGTGTCGTGGGCGCTTTCGCTCGTTGAGTGCGTAGCGGTATGGGTGCTTATGCTGACGCATATACAAGCACCTCATACCGACGTACTCAAAACCCACGACATCACAAATCTTTTCTTGCTAAATTACTGGAACCTAAATAAATTTTCACCGCCTCCCTGCCCTTCAAATAATCAAAACTTACAGCTTTTTTGGAGGTGGAGGTGACATTTTTCGACATTTTAACATATATTGATAGTAACTAACAAAAGAGTTGAGGTTATACGATGTATTTTTTGTTTGGAGTTTTGGTTCTTATTAGTTTTGTGTTTGTGATTTTGTTTTCTCGCAGGAAGAAGAAAAAAATTCTCTGCCGGCTTGCGTGCATGAATCCATGTGAAAAGGAAAATCTGCTGAATTCGCTGCTTGGACCGCTTGGTTTTTATTATGAGAGCCGGTGGGATGTGATAAGCAGCCGGACGGATGCCTGGCAGAAGGCGTTCGGGTATCTGGATGCTTATAATCGTGCGGCACCGTATTTGTCAATGGTATTTGATTCCTATCCAATATATTTTGATTATGAGGGAAGGACCTGGTTAGTCCAGATTTGGAAAGGGCAGTATGGAATTTGTACCGGATGCGAAATTGGACTTTACTATGCAGATGGAATTGTGAAAAAGAGTGATTATAAGAAAACACTTTTCCATGCGGCGGGTGAGTCAGACTGGCTGGATATGTCTGTTACGCTGTGGAAAGACGGCAAGCGGATTGCCAGTCTGGATAAAAGGCACTGGTGGCTTACGGTATTTGCCCCCGGAAATTTTTCGAGACCACAGGAGTTATCCATGGATGTATCGGTTCATTTCCGAAATTATGAGTTTGGAAGAAAACTTTGCGAAGCACTGATTGAGGGTGGGATAAAAGAAACGGATATTTTCTGGTCCTGCCGCTCGATTTTCTTTCATGTGCCGGAAGGAAGCAGACATTTCACATTATGGCAGCGGTTTATAAGAAGTGTAATGCAGTTTAAAAATCGTGTGTACTGCCGTTTGTTCCGTTTTCTTACAAGGTGTGTGTGCACGAATTTAGACCGGATTTTGTATTTATATTTTTATCTGCCAAGATTTTTACGGCATTTGTTACGTCATTTTTCCAAGCAGTTAAAAAAAGTAAGGAGATGTCGATGAGTTATCAGAAACGATTGGATCAGGCATTTGAAAATGTTCCCGTTCTGCCTCTGGATGACAATCACAAGTATGTGGTGTTTAGTGACTGCCACCGGGGCAGTGGGAATAATAATGACAACTTTATAAAAAATGAGCATTTGTATTTGGCGGCTCTGCGGCACTATAACCGGATGCAGTACACGTATGTGGAACTGGGGGATGGCGACGAATTGTGGGAAAACCGCAAGATGGAGCAGATTTTGGAAGTGCACAACCGGGCATTTGAGCAGCTTGCGTTATTTTACCGGGATGACCGATTATATATGGTATACGGTAATCATGATATGGTGAAAAAGAATGCCTCGTTTTGTAATAAGAAGTGCCAGTTATTTTACAGTGTGACAAAGCAGTGCCACGAGCCTCTTTTTCCTAATGTTTCATTTTATTCGGGCTTAATTTTAAGAAATTATGAAAAAAATACGGATATTTACATGACGCATGGGCATCAGGCTTCTTTGATGAATTCAACGTTGTGGCAGGTAAATCGTTTCCTTGTGCGCTATGTGTGGAAACCGTTAGAGCAAATTGGTGTTTTGGATCCCACAAGTGCGGCAAAGAATTATTCGGCTAAACAGCGTACGGAGCGGCGGCTCTCGGAGTGGGCAGCGCAGCGGGGAAAGACGTTGATTACCGGACACACGCACCGTCCGATGAACCAGTATCCGGATTCCTTCTATATCAATTCGGGAAGCTGTGTGCATCCTTATCAGATTACGTGTCTTGAATTGGAGGGAGATGAAATTTCTCTTGTGAAATGGTATATGGATGCAAGAAAAAATGGAAATCTGTATGTGGAGAGGAGATTGCTGTAGCGGCAGACGGCGCAGAAACTGAAAAAAAGAGATTCCTTACTTGTTACGACCACCACTTCATGGTAGAATAAAACTATTACTTTGAAACACAACAGAAGGAGGATTTTCATGAAGAAGAGAAGTGCGTGGTTTGCTGCATGGTTTGCGGTTCTTATCATTGGCGTTGTGGCGATGATGGCGGTGGCACCGATGGGAAAGGCAGCGGAGCAGAAACAGTTTATAGTTGGGTTTGACGCCGAATTTCCACCATATGGATATATGGATGATAATGGAGAGTATGTCGGGTTTGATTTAGACTTAGCGGCAGAGGTCTGCAAGAGAAATGGCTGGAAATTAGTAAAACGCCCGATTGCCTGGGATTCCAAGGATTCGGAACTTGCGACAGGCGCGATTTCGTGTATCTGGAATGGATTTACGATGAATGGACGTGAGGATAATTACACGTGGTCAACAGCCTATGTGGATAACTCGCAGGTTGTCATCGTAAAAAAGGATTCAAATGTTCATAAGTTATCCGATTTGAAGGGTAAGCGGTTGATTGTTCAGAGTGATTCGTCAGCGCTCGCTGCTTTGACCGGAGATGATGCGACAAAAGAAAATAAAAAGTTAGCGGCTTCATTGAAAGATTTACAGCAGGTAGCCGATTACAATTCTGCATTTATGAATCTGGAAAGCGGTATGGTGGATGCGATTGCGATGGATATCGGCGTTGCTTCTTATCAGATGTCCGCTAAAGGCGATAATTTCCGTATGTTAGATGAGCGTCTTTCTTCCGAAGAATATGGAATTGGCTTCAAAAAAGGAAATACGAAACTTCGAGATGAAGTGCAGAAGACTTTGCTTACGATGTTAGCGGATGGAACATTTGAGCAGATTGTAAACAAGTGGGGGCTCAAGGATAGTGCGTGTCTCTCGGAAAAGGATACGACATACATAGATGGCGGAAAAGTTCCGTATGTTGATTTTTCAAAAATACAGAAAAAGAATGATAAGACGACAGAAAAATCGGATGGCGTAAAAGCAAATAAGGGTGGTATCTGGTTTATTATGAAGCAGTTAGGCAGTGGTATGTTAGCAACGCTGTCCATCTTTGTATTTACGTTATTATTCTCGCTTCCTCTTGGACTTTTGATTGCGGCAGTGAGAATGTCACGGTTTGCTCTGCTTCGGTGGATTGCAAAAATTTACATTTCGATTATGCGTGGTACGCCGTTGATGTTACAGCTTTTGGTTGTGTTCTTTGCTCCGTACTATGTGTTCGGAATTTCAACACCTTACATGTATCGTTTGTATGCGGTTATCATTGGATTTTCCCTGAATTATGCGGCGTATTTCGCAGAGATTTACCGTTCCGGTATTCAGAGTATTCCGCAGGGACAGCGCGAAGCGGCACAGGTCATGGGATACGGCAGACGCCAGACGTTTTTCCGTATTATTTTCCCACAGATGGTCAAACGCGTCATGCCGCCGGTAACAAATGAAGTGATTACGCTGGTTAAAGATACTTCTTTGGCATTTGCCATTGCTTACACGGAAATGTTTACAATGGCAAAACAGATTGCATCGGCACAGGCTTCGCTTATGCCACTGTTTATTGCCGGTTTATTCTATTATATATTTAACTTTGTGGTTGCCTTTGTGATGGAAGCTATTGAGAAGAAACTGGATTATTACCGCTAAGGGAAAGGAGCTACGGCATGAGTATTTTGGAAATAAAGAATATTAAAAAGAGTTTTGGTGAAGATTTGGAAGTGCTGCAGGATATCAGCCTTGCGGTAGAAGAGGGAGAAGTTGTTTCGATTCTTGGTCCGTCCGGTTCCGGTAAATCGACATTACTTCGCTGCGCAACATTTTTAGAGCAGATTGATTCCGGAAGCATTGCGTACGGCGGGAAAGTTTATGTGGAAAATGATACCGCAGGAAATGCCAAAAAACCGGAGCGCGCAAAGATTTTGGAGGCACAGTCAAACTTTGGCCTGGTTTTTCAGGACTTTAATTTGTTCCCGCATTTTTCCGTATTGAAAAATGTAATGGATGCGCCGGTGAAAAATCAGAAGCGTCCGAAACAGGAAGTGGAGAAAGAGGCACGTGCTCTGCTTGCGAAAATGGGACTGGAAGGAAAAGAAGATGCGTATCCGTGTGAACTGTCGGGCGGACAAAAACAGCGTGTTGCGATTGCGAGAGCACTTGCACTGCGTCCGAAAATGCTGTATTTTGATGAGCCGACAAGCGCACTTGACCCGGAGATTACCGCAGAGATTTTACGTGTATTAAAAGGACTTGCGGCAGAGAAAATGACAATGGTTATTGTTACGCATGAGATTGATTTTGCGAGAGCGGTTTCCGACCGTGTGATTTTCATGGATGGCGGTAAAGTAGTAGAAGAGGGCCGTCCGGAAGAAGTAATTGACAATCCGAAAAATGAGAGAACAAAAGCATTTCTCCAGAAACTGCAGGTCTAAAAAAGGGAGGCTTTTTCGATGTATGATAAATTGACGAAAAAAGACATTGAGAAAATGGAGCAGGAAGTCGAACACCGCAAGTTGGTGGTGCGCAAAGAAGCATTGGAAGATGTCAAAGAGGCAAGGGCGCATGGCGACTTGAGCGAAAATTTTGAATACAAGGCGGCAAAAAAGTTTAAGAATGAAAATGAGAGCCGCATCCGCTATTTGGAGCGGATGATTAAGACGGCGCAGATTGTCGAGGATGAATCCGGTGAGGATGAAGTCGGGCTGAATGATTTGGTGACGGTGCATTTTGAAGATGATGGCATGGAAGAGGAATATAAAATTGTCACAACAGTCCGAAGTGATGCGCTGAATCAGATGATAAGCATTGATTCGCCGATGGGGAAAGCGCTTTTGAAACACCGCGTGGGCGAGCGCGTTCTAGTGAAAGTGAACGATAAAGTCAGCTATTATGTGACGATTCGCGGGATTCGCAAAAACGATGATGAATCGGAAGAAATTAATAAATTCTAGGTTTTTGCAACGAATCCGATGGAAAGGAAATGAGGAACATGTGGTATACCTGTGTTCAGTGTGGAAAAAAATTTGAATTATCTGAGGCGGAGAAAGATTTTTATGAAGAGAAAAATCTTTCTCTTCCAAAGCGCTGCAAGGAATGTCGGAAGAGAAACCGCATTGAGAAAAATGAAGCGGTTGTTCCGCGAGGGAAAGAAAGAAGAAAACGCCGGAAAAATGCTTTGAGGCAGGTGCCGGTTACGACTTTGATTCTTTTGATTGCGCTTACGTTTGTTTATATTTCGTTTGTGCGGAAGCCGGAAAGCAGTACGCCGAAACAAACTAAGTTAACGCAGGTTACAGAGAATCCGAATTCGAGCATACAAAAAGCAGTCCTTTTTCAAAGTGATGAAAAGTTAAAGGAGCATTATGAAAAACATGGCAAAGCGATGGGATTCGCGTCTGCAGAGGAGTATCTGGCGGCTGCCAATGCGGTGATTCTAAATGAGGAAGCACTGCATAAAACGCAGAAAGATGAAGATGATGTATATTATCTGGAAGAGACCAACGATTTTGTTGTGGTTTCGCCACAGGGGTATTTGCGGACGTATTTTCGACCGGAAGATGGGATAAAATATTATCGGCGGCAGTAGGCTGCCGATTTTTTTAGTTAAAAAATAAAATCAATTTAACTAGACAAATCTGACATTTTAGTATAATATGACTGTATAACAAGACAAAGGTGGCGTGTTAAAATGAGTCGATTAAATTATAAAGAATACCAAAAACTAATTGGTGATAGAATAAAGCAATATCGTGTTAATGCTGGAATTTCACAGAAAGATTTAGAGAATGAATCGGGAGTGTCCGTTCGCAGCATATCCAGATTAGAGCAGGGAGCATCGGTTCAACTTGAGAGTTTAATAAAAATTTTAACGGCGCTTAATCTGGATGCCAATCTTGATTTGTTAATACCTGACCAGACAAAACGACCATCTTTTTACTTAGAAGATAGCCGGAAGCCAAAGCAGCGAGTTCGCAAAAAAGAGCGTTCTAATGATAATTTTAAATGGGGAGATGAGAAATAATGAATACAACAGCAGAAGTATAGAAAAAAATATCTCTCCCCCTCTTGACGAATTTTGTGAATGGTGCTATAACAGAGTTGCAACTAAAAAACAATTATAACAAGAGAAACGAAACGCCAATTTAATATCGACATTCCGCAAACTTCCCTATGTTATCAATTTGTATGAATGGAGGAAAAGACAAATGACTACTTTAAAAGTACAAAGAAGAAACATGGAAACTAAGGCTAAAAAGCTGAGAAGAGAAGGCTATGTTACAGGTAACCTTTTTGGCAAAGAAATCGAGGGTTCGATTCCACTGCAGATTGAAAAGCAGGAGGCAGAAAGAATCGAAAGAGAGTGCATGAAAGGAAGCCAGCTCTACCTTGAGTTAGACGGGAAAACATATGATGTGTTAATCAAAGAGATGGATTACCGTCCGATGGACCATCAGATTCTTGAGATGGATTTCCAGGCATTAGTAAAAGGTGAGAAAGTACATTCCGTTGCGGAAGTGATTCTTTTGAATAAAGAGAAAGTAACCGAAGGTGTACTCGAACAGCTTCTGGAAGAGATTGCTTATAAGGCAACGCCGGAGGAATTGGTTGAAAAGGTTGAGATAGACTGTGCTACTCTGAGATTGGGTGATACGTTGAAAGTAGCAGACCTTGACATTGCAAAGAATGATAAGATTGATTTGCAGACCGACCTTGATGCACCGATTGTCAGCATCCTTGCAAGCAACAATGAAGTGCCGGAGGATGAAGAGGAAGCGGCTGAAGAATAATGGATTAAATCCCCATGAGTGACTTATTTCTCATGGGGATTTTTATAAAATTACAGTTAGTATTCTACTTTATAATATGGGGTTAGTATACCGGCTTGGTTTCGAAACCAACTGTGAATAGAGGAGAACATGATATTATGGTGATAAAGCCATGGCTTTGAAATAAGTTCTTCCTCAATATAATATTTTAAGAGTTTCATATTTTCATAAGTATCTACCAGTATAATAAATTGCATTTCTCCAGGATAATTTTTATAATAGGTCTCCAATTTGTGTATTGCATTTCGGATTGTTTTTTTATTTACATTCTTTATGTATTCAAAATAGTTTTTTTGCTGATTTTGTATACATAGATGCATCTTAAAAAAAGTATCATTATCAGTAATCTTTTTTGATATATCATAGTATACAAAATAAGGATCGAATAACAAGGAATTTAAAACAACTTGATTCGAAATGATACAGTTAATAGTATCAAATATGATTATACCGGCGCTATCCGAGCATAGTTTTTGTTGAGGCTCATAGTCTAAAGGAGCCTTTATACGTTTTATATATTGCTTTCCCTTTGCGGTAATATGATAGAACGCTACATGACGGTCATCGATACATTTTGGATTATTATTGTGATTATTATGACATAGAACTTCAGCTTGAAGTACTCCCATGTAGCCTAGGTAGCATATAATATTGGATAATTTTTCTTGAGAAATTGAAAAATCAAGTAAATGCAAATAAAGATACAGTTGTGAGAAAAGCATACCCTTTCCTGCGGCTAAAATACCTAATACAGCCAAACAAAGTGAGTGGTCTATTTTATTTGGGGTTGTTTTGTCAAATTTATAATTACTAAGGAAGACAGAACAATTTTCTGTGCAAAAAAAGGGCTCCTGAATAATTTCGGTAAGCTGTCTGTTAAAAAAGTTCTTTGATTTGTAAAAGAAACCAGAACGCCAATGATTGTATTTTGAGGACATGTATTCACCTCCTGAGCAATTTAAGTTGTAGTTGCCATTTTTTATTTTCTGAAGCCACCCATGCATGGAACTATAATTTTTGCAATTGTATAAAATTGTTGCATATTCCTTCCTTTTTTGTGGTTCTTCGCTAATAAGCAGATTTATTTGCGTGTTTATATATTGCTTTACATCATTAAAAAAGGAATGCATAATATCTAAATCAATGTTTTTGTAATAGTTACTCCATCCACGGTTAAAGGCACCCAATAAAACAAAACGCTGTTCAACGGACAAAGATTTGTTGTGTAGAATTTTGTCAATGCGCATAAAGACATTATTTTGGCTCTTTTTTGATACCGAAGGAGTATAAGTTCCATTTTGTTTTAATGTGAAACCATATCCTAAAAAATTAAGTTCGGAGGGTAAACAAATATTTGTTTTTTCTGAATTCAAAGTGAGCTGTAAATTATTTTGAATAAAAGATGTTACATCAGTTAAAATGTTCTGTGCCTCCGTTTTTGTATTGCAAAAGATAACCATATCATCAGCATAGCGAACAAAGGGGATTTCTTGTTTCTCTAAGTATTTATCTAACACATCTAAATAAATATTAGCCATAAGTGGGCTTAATGCTGAACCTTGTGAAATTCCCATTGTTTTTTTGTCGTTTTTCTTGCCCTTTTCTACTACTTTAATTTTAACATAACGTTGAATTAGAGAGAGCAGTTTATTGTCCTTTATTTCTTTTTCTAAAAGTTCAAAAAGGAGTTTATGATTTACGGTGTCAAAAAATTTGCGAATGTCTAAATCTACGATTACCTGCATACCATTGTTAATGTGCATAAGGCAGCTATCAATTGCATCTAAACAGTTTCTTCCCTTACGAAAGCCATAGCTGCTTTCACTAAATAAAGGTTCATAGTGAGGTGAAAGAGCCAGTTGCATAGCATATAGAATCAGGCGGTCAGTCATACATGGAATTTCTAATTTTCTTTTCTCTTTTTTTCCCGGTTTTGCAATATAGCATGCCATAACAGGTCTTGGTTTGTATGTTCCGTTTTCAAGTTTTTGTTTAATAATATTTTTGTTTTTGTGCCAGTATTCGGAAAATGCATCCATGGACATTTTATCAATTCCCGGGATTCCCTTTTTCTTATTCAGATGTTCAAGGGCTGTATTTAAGTTATTTTCAGATAAAATTTCTTGCAATGTCATACTAATCGCCTCCGTTCTGTGTAAAGGTTCTAACAAAAGTTTTTTGTATTCCATAGTCAGGAAGTCTCTTTTTTCCTGTTGTATTGCCATTATAAACGGACCATCCGCCAATCTGATTGAGAATAGCTTCTAATTCAAAAGCATCTCGGCGTTTCATGTCGGAACGGTCTTTTCCTAAGCAATCGCACCATAATTCCAGTAAACATATCTCTGTTTTCCTAGATAAAGTAAGATAATTGTCGATAAGCCCCTGTCTCGGATCTGATTCCATGGCAAGTCGCTGGTTTTCTTTTGCCAGACATTCAATATCTTTTTCAAGAAATAGAGGTTCGCCCTGTTTATAATATGTTATTGCTTCGGCCCAGAGTTGTTTAATTTCATCCTCATTTATATCCCATGGTTTTTTGTGGCCTTTTCCGGAAACATTTACCGGCCAGAACCGGCGGTTGCCAGTAATATCACGTAAAAATCCATCGTTTGTATTGGTAGTACCGACAATAATTGAACTTCGTGGATGTGTTGAGACATGGATTTCATAGGGAGCACGATACTGGTCATCCATTCTTGATAAAAATGATTTTACAGTTTCTACTTCCACTTTTCGAATGCCTGCCAATTCGCTGAGTTCCATAATCCATATGCCTTGTAACTTTTCCGCTGCAGATTTATCTTTCATGTCTGCAATTGTCATGGAATCGGAATACCACGCTTGTCCCATCTTTTTAAATAAAGTACTTTTACCAATTCCTTGTTCACCACATAAAACTAAAATGGTATCGAATTTTATTCCGGGTCTGAAAATACGAGCAACGGCAGCTACAAATGTTTTGCGAGAGATAGCACGAACATAAGGAGTATCTTCTGCACCTAAGTAATCAATTAAGATAGTATCCAATCGGTTTGTTCCATCCCAATTCAAAGATTTTAAGTAGTTTTTTATTGGATGGTATCTTTTTTCTGAACTTAGTGTAGCATAAAGTGCATCTTTACATTTTCTAGGAGCATATATGTGGTAATTATCTTCCAGATACATTTGTAGACAGGGAAAATCCGTAGTATCCCATCCGGAAGCCTCGGTTTTCCATGGAACTGCCCCAATAATATCAAGTGTTTTTTTCATTTCATTAAAAACAATGTTTTTGAGGTTTGGATCAGATTTTAAAATGAGGGCAATGTTAGGCATTGTACATAAAGCCTCACCATTCATATTACGGGTTAGCCTGTTTTGCCACACATTGTTATTAGGCAAATTCATAACCATCACCTCCCTGTGGTGTGACGTTTTGACTAATTGGGGTAAATTCCTCGTCTGCTGAAACGTGTCCATTTAATCCCGGGCCATCTTTAATCTTTTGAATGTTCCCAAGCAAAGAAGCAATTCCCTTGTTTCCTCCGACATTATAGCCATAAAATACGATGCTGACATTTCCATAGCATCCGGAATAAAAATCATTCGGATTTGTAATTGGTTGCACATTTTGGTCGACGATTTGTGGAGGCTGCTTAGACTTTGCAGCAATATAGTAACAACCACGGAAAATAGGATTATCAGGTTTTTCTACATCGCCATCGTGGAGTGGAGATTTGCAATTAGCAGGAATGCTACCGCCCCATTTTGCTACAGACTTGTTTTTTACATATTCTAGAGTTTCATTAATCATTTCCAGAGTATGTAAATCTTTTTTGTCAATGATAGCGATTAGTGAATATTTTTTTCCTCCGAATAAAGTGCATGGTTCCCAACAGTTCAAATATGCGATTCTACATGGAATAATAATTCTGCTTTTTTTTGCCATATCATTTTTCCTCCTTTGATTCATAGTTTTTGCTTTCGATAAATTTGTTTTCTTCGACAGCTACACAATAATATTGTAGTATGCAGCTTAGTGCATCAGACAAATTGGAAATACTGTCGATTACTTCTTCTAAAAACATTTTGACGAGTTCATCAGGCATCAAATTCCCCCTTTTTCATTTGATTTACCTTTTGTTTGAGTGGACCTTCAATTAAATTTCGCAAAAAAGGACTTTTTTTCCAGTCTTTTCTTCGATGCAGTTCAGAAATACTTTTGCCATATCGAAAAAACTCGTGCGCTTTCTTTCGATAACGGATATAATATAGATAGTAAGTTTTGTCGTATGCTTTGAAGTAAAACTGGAGAATACCTCTTCTTTTGCAAGGTATTGAGTAAATAACATTTTTCCGCATATTTTGTTCACCTCCTTTGTGCTGTATTAACGAGTGAATATCTTGTGTGATAAATATAATAAAAAATAGTAACCAAAAAGTAACGAAAATACGAAAGGGGCAAATGGATGAAAACAATTTTAAAATTAACGGAACATTTATTGATTGATTTATCTACTGGGGAGTGTTATGACCAAGAGGGATACAGTAATTCACAGTTTAGAGAACGCCTTACATCAGGTCAATTAAAACTGCTGAATTATTTTGTGGAGAACAGGGAGCTGTTATGTTCTTTCAGTCAGTTAGAAGGATTATTTGATGATGAGTTAGGCGATTATAAAATGCCGGGAATTAAACAGCAGATATGGAGGATTAAGCAAAAGTTAAATAATATAGATATTAATTTTGGAGCGGATGAATCAAAACGGGTATTTCAATCTGTATCTGGACGTGGTTACATATTTCATATGCCAATCCATGGAAGAATTTATCAACGTAATGCACCTAGTGATTTTTTATGGCACATTACGCCGGAGTTTTGTGCAAATTTATTTCTTCATAATGATGAGGACAAAGAAAAATTACGACATCAATTTTTTTCAGGGGAAGCAGATTGCAAAGTTACAATGCAGGCGGTTTGTAATGAGATGCACTTTATGAATTTGCAATACATGAATATTTTACAGAGTGTAATGGCGCGGATTCCTAAATCGGATACAATTGCGCCGATTATGCTAATGGGTGATAAAGGGAGTGGAGTATCTACGCTTACATGTGCTTTAGGAAAATATTTGTCAGAAGAAAAACCCAATTGGAATGTATACTATTGTGATTTATCGAGAATCCAATTTAAAGGAAAACAGACACTTAATGAGATATTTATGTACTTAGACGAAAATCATATCGGCAAAGTAAGGAAAAATGTGATTATAATTGACAATCCACAAGATAATGCAGAAATATTTGAATCTATTTATTCGTTCTTTATGCAAAATAATTTTGAGAATATTCATTTTGTTATAACAGGTTATAAAGCATCGTTGCTTCCGTTTTTGAAAGATAGTTCCCTTTTGTCAAATAATATTTTTCCTTATGCATTTTATATTAGTAATCAGGAAAGAAAAACAATCCTATCGTCATCTATACAATTTCAAACGCTGGAATATTATGATTTTCCAACGGAAGTTAAAGTTCAGGCGGTTAATGGAATGGCAGATAGTTATTTAATTATGAAACCTATAGAGAAAGACATTGTTACAAAAATTCTGTCCGATTTAGAATATGAAGTTAAGAATATAAAAGAGTTGTTTTTGGAGTTTGTATATCAATATAATAGTATTTTATTTGAGAGGGGTATTTCACAGAAATGCATATATATTCCGAATATGGAAATGGAATGGAGTGAGTGGGAAGTGAAGTGCGAGACTCTCGATGCATACTGCAATAAAATATTGTTATCGGAATTGTTTCCATATATTGCGGTGCTGAACATATTAGATATTCCCGTGACTTTTGAATTAGTTCGTAAAATGACTGGCTATTCCTACCAAAATCGATTATTGCGTCTGTTTTATAAAAAATACGGAAATATATGGTTTGAAAATGGCGAGTTTATATTTCGCAATGAAAGTATTCCCTTTATATTCTTTTCCATGTTTTCTGAATATAAGCCGATGTTTTTTATTCAGGAATTAATTGCCCATGATTATATGGATTGTTCAACATTGCTTCTTTTTATAAAGCACGTTATATGGTATCCGCTTAAATGCTATAAGGATACTTCATGGCATCCGTATGTTGAAAAATTAATAGAAATGCTTCAAAAAAATAATGCTTATCAAAGGATATGTAATGATTATTTAAAAGATAATAATTTGAAAAATCTTACTGATGTATGGGAGCAGGAGTCTAAACCGGTTATTGATTATGTACATGCACTGAAATTTTTTAATTATTGTCAGTCACAATAGTTGTTGCCAATGTTGCCGATAAAACTGCAAACCTCTTTTTGCTTAGTGTATTCTTCTTTCTGGTTTTATCGGCAACATGATAATGTATTTGTATTACTTTATTAAAAGAAATAGTATTTTTGTTATTTGCTTACAAAGTAAATATATGGTAATATATTTTTCGGATGAGTAAGAAGAAGATACATAGAGTGGTTGATAAAATGAAGGAGGGATTATGAAATAGTGAGTAGAAACAAGGATTTTTCCAATGTTTGGAAATCAGGGTTTAGCGATAGTAACTTATTAGCACATTGAAAATTAAAAAGGAGGGTTTTCTATGAATAAGAAAACACGCAAATATGTAGCATTGTCATTATTGGTAGCTTTGTTTGTATGTACCATATGCAACTCAAATGTAAGTAAAGCAGAAACATCAACCGATGCAAAAAAAACCATTAGTTGTACTGTAAACAATGTAAATCGGACTTTAACTTGGTCCGATGATGGAAGTATATACTTTAAAATAGGAGATTCGGAATCTATTCGATTAATTGCAGACTCTTCCCCTTTTTTAAGTATAAAATTTGATATATACGGTACATGTTGGACCTACAAAAAAGACCGTTCTGATGAAAGCAACAACAAATATGTTCTTCGCTGGTGGAATTATGACATTCTTCCTGATTCATATATTTTTAAAGTTATTCCTAGAGTAACTTCTGAAGGATCGTATGAATATGTAGATGACATAGAATCATTAATTCTTGACTCTGATAATAACTTTATTATTGGATACAAGACATTCTCGGGAAAAGAATATGCAATACCAACACCAGAAGATATGAAAAAAATATTATCAACAGATGATTATTTAGAATATCCTCAACCTAGGCCACTTAAAAATAATTCTACGCCTTCACCTTCACCTAGCACCCCAGTAACTTCTCCTAATATTTCTATTCCTTCTACCATTCCAACAAGCAACCCATCAATTACTTCCCCCAATGCTAACAGCGTTACACCGACACCGGCTGTAACAAAAAAATCTGTTAAAAAGAAAGCTGGTTATTCCTGCCTTTCTATTGGAAGTAAAGTAACTAGTAAGTACAAGCTTACTAAGGGTAAACTCACTTGGAAAGGTAATGGAAAGACCAAGAAATTCTCTGGAGTTAAGTCTGCTGGATTCATAAAGAAAAGTGGTAATCTTGTCTTTATGACTAAGCAAGGTAAAGTATACACCTTATCTCCTAAAGGGAAGAAAAAGTGTATTGTTAAAAAGAAGGCCAAAAAACTTATCTTAAAAAATAAGTTTGCAGTAAAGGTTAAGGTAGGTAAGAAGTTTATTAACATAGCTAATAAGTGAAAATTTAAATGCTAAATCCTAGGAGAGGAAATGATTTTATTGTTTCCTCTCCTTTATACGTTAGGGATAAATTATGTCATACCTATGTGGATAAATTAAGCACTTTGTGATATTATGTAATATAATTAAGAGAAAGGGAGGGGTAAAATGGATTTAAATAAGAGTAAAATTAGATTAAAAAGTCAAGAAGAGATTGACAAGAAGCTACAGGAATTTAGTGGTCGGGAACATTTATATTCAATTGCGCTTTTTGATATTCTTGGTTTTTCTAATTTTGTACAGAAAAATGGTACAGATACAATCATGGAATTGTATACGAAACTATTGGATTTGATAAATAGACGGGCATCATCATATGACAATGTAGGTGATTTTGAAGTGAGTGTTGCACCTGTTCCAACATCGTCAGATTGGAAAAATAATCATTTGGCGGCTGATGCTAATGGATATGTACAGGTTTGCCATTTTAGTGATACATTTTTGATTTATGTCAATTATGAATTCGTTAAACAGCCATGGCTATTAGCAGATCAAATAAAAGAAGAGTTTCCTTTGCTGATAGGAGAAGCGGGAACCCAATTTTCGGTTGATTTTTTTCCAACCATCATATCTATATATCTTTTTTGCAGTTATGTATGGATTTTTTTTGTCAGTCAATTATTGAGGGGATACCATTGAGAGGTTGTATTTCTACTGGTATTGCAATGATGGACCAATATAAGTCAATTTATTTCGGAAATCCCCTAGTAGAGGCTGCAAGAGGTGAGCCTGCTCAAAATACGCTTGGTGTTGCTTTTGGAAAGAGTTTTAACAATTACCATCCTGTATATAATAAATATTATATTCCGTATTTGGGACACATTAAAGAAAATGATAATAAAAATGTTTTTTTAAGTCCTATGATGTTAGATTGGGCGAGATATTGGAGGACATCACCAAATTATAAGAATAAATCAGTTATTGAATATATTAATAGAATGAACACCCAGACTGAATTTACTTCCTATTATGAAAACGCTATCAAATTTTATGATTTTTCAGAAAAACATGAAGATTGGGTAAATCAGATTAATAGAAAAAATATGGGAGACATTCTAGATTATTATAAGAGGGTTAAACAGTGGTATAATTCAGTGATATAAGGGAGGTGCTAATATGTCACTAGCGAAGATAAAAAAATTTACAGATAATAGGCTGACAATGAATGATGCTATGGATGAACTCCTTTCAAAACTGGATGTGGCTATAGATGACATGGAACAGGGAAGAGTTCAGCCAATTGATGATGCATGGAAAGAAATCAATAGAATATAGGGGGGAGATAGACAAAAGATATAATGTTGTAATTGCCGAAAGTGGTAAAATTGATATCATTAAGAAGTCCAACTCTATGCAGCCGTAATTTTTTTACGGCTGCATATTGTAAAATGATTCAAAATTGAGTATACTATTATTAGAATATCCGCAGAGAATGTTTGAAAGGATGGTATATTATATGCTAAAAAAATTTGTACTAAGTAATTTTAAGAATTTTAGAGATGAAATAAAAATAGATTTTGAGGACATTGCAGGTTATCAGTTTAGTACGGATTGTATTTCAGATAATATAATTACTAAGATGCTTATTTATGGAAAAAATGCAACCGGTAAAACCAATTTGGGAAAAGCGCTTATCGATATCGTTTATTTGATGATTGTTGAATCGGTATATGTCGAAAATTCCATGATGCTTAATGCAGATTCGTCGGAAGATTATGCCAAATTTTCTTATACATTTGGATTTGGTGATGACGAAATCGTTTATCAATATACACGCTTTTCAAATCGAGAACTTCGAGATGAAGAACTTATTATAAATGGAATTTCTGTATTTAAGTGTGACTTCCTTAGAGGAGAGTATGAGTTTATTAACTTAAAATATATTGATGCGGAAACTGCAAATGTAGAGCGGTATTTACAGTCGTTAGAAGTAGAGGAAACAGTAGAAGAGAATAGAAAAGCTAGATTACCATTCCTTAAATGGTTAATTGGTAATGTGGCATTAAAAAACGATTCGGTATTAAATCGTTTAATAAATTATGTTAGAGGAATGATGATGATTACCATTGGAAATGGAATGTCATATCGTTCACGAAGAATGAATGATGGTTTCTTTGAGTATTTGGAGGATTCAGAGAATTTAAATGATTTGGAAGAATTTTTTAATGAAATGGGGATAGAGTGTAAGCTTGCATTAAAAAAACTGCCGGATGAACATAACGAACTCTATTTTGCCCATGAGAAATTAATTCCTTTTTTGAGTAATGCATCAAGTGGAACCTTAGCGCTGCTTACTTTATATCGTAGGCTTATCTTTCGCGTAAAAGAAGCTTCATTAGTATATCTGGATGAGTTTGATGCCTTTTATCATTATGAAATGGCTCAGAATGTGATACAATTTCTTAAGAAAAAATATCCACGCTGCCAGATTATTATGACATCACATAATACAAATTTGATGACGAATCGCTTAATGAGACCGGATTGTTTGTTTATCTTGTCAAGCAGTGGAACTTTGACATCGTTGTGCAATGCGACACAGCGTGAACTAAGAGAGGGCCATAATCTTGAAAAGATGTATATCAGTGGGGAGTTTGAGAAATATGAGTAAATACAAAGTGCAAGAGAGAAAACGAAATCAGACATTGTTGATTGTAGAAGGAAATCATGAGAAAAATGAATTGTTTTGGCTTATTTTTAAATGTTTTCCGGAAGTAGACATTGATTTGAATAATGTCTGGATATATGGCACCAATATTTATATGCTTTACGAGGATATTGTAAACATGTATGGACATGATTGGGTTGAAGAAGAAATAGATGTTGATTTGCCATTTGTAATCAGCAAGAAAAAGACACCGGATAACGTACGATATAAAAATGATTTTACGAAAATATTGCTGGTATTTGATTATGAAAGACACGATACAAATTTTTCGGAAGAAAAAATCACACAAATGCAACGCAAATTTTCCGATGTGACTGATATGGGACAATTGTACATAAATTATCCCATGATAGAATCATATCAACACTTAGTTTCGATTCCGGATTTAAATTATGAGGGCAGAAAAGTACCTGTTTCTTTGCAGCCGGGAAGTAAATATAAGGAACTTGTTAGGAAAGAGTCTATCATTCAAAAAATTGTGGAATTTCCACATAGATTAGATGATTTACTGAAAAAGCATTATGGAATAGACGATAAAGAAATTCGCCAAAAGTGTTGTGATAGTGTTCTTACATTAACGGACAGAGATTGTATAGAGGAAAGCTTAGAGAAAATTCTACAAAATATTATACCATATGACAAAGCTAAAACATTAAAATTTCAGTTAAAGGACTGGATAAACAAAGCTGAGTACGCAAATACCAAAAAGACATATTGGCAGTATATGAGGAATCTTTTCGTTGAAATTATTTATCATAATATTTGTAAAGCAAACCTTATTTTGCGAAATACATATAACATACAACCGGAACAATATAAAGAATGTTTTGAAGGTATTGATTTAGTAACAATCTTGGAAAAACAAAATGCGTCAAGCAGCAGTATAGATTCAGGATATATATGGGTTTTAAACACATGTATTTTTGTTGTAGCGGACTATAATTTTGCATTATTACAGAAAGAAAACAATTTGTAAGTGGTAAACAAAAAGGAGGACAAAATGGGTTCAGATTGTACAGTACCAATTGATGATGGCTTACTTAACATTCGAGTTGGCGCAATTATTTGCAGAGGAAATGAATTTCTAATGATGGAAAATGACAAAGATCCTTTTCTATATTCCGTTGGCGGTCGCGTAAAATTTGGAGAGACAGCGCAAGAGGCAATTGTGCGGGAAGTGCTTGAGGAAACAGGGACACAGATGGAAATTGACAGGTTGGGATTTGTTCATGAAAATTATTTTTATCTGGACGAGCCGGGCAGAGAGAATCAAGTAGTTTATGAAATTTCGTTCTATTTTTATATGAAAATGCCAGAAGATTTTTCGCCGGTTTGCGAGAGTTTTACGGGGAGCAATCACAAAGAACGATTGGTGTGGCTGACGATGGATGGTGATGAGAAAATTTATCCTGAATTTTTCCGGACGGAATTAAAACAGCCATGCGGCTTTGTAAAGCATATGTGCACGGACGACAGAAGGTAAATTATTTTTTTACCTCTAATTTTCCGGTTGACGCTTTTTTGTGAAAAAAGTAAAATAGATTTGTAATTTGATTACGGAATAGGAGGACTAAGAAACATGAAAATTGGTATTTTAGGATATGGTAACCTTGGACGAGGCGTGGAATGTGCAATTAAGCAGAATCCGGATATGGAGCTTGCTGCGGTATTTACGAGACGTGCGCCGGAGACAGTATCCATTTTGACAGAGGGAGCAGCCGTTTGTTCTGTTGATGATGTAGAGCAGTGGAAGGATAAGATTGATGTTATGATTCTCTGCGGCGGAAGTGCTACGGATTTGCCGGAGCAGACACCAAAATATGCAAAGATGTTTAATGTCGTAGACAGTTTTGATACACACGCAAGAATCCCAGAGCATTTTGAAAATGTTGATAAGTCTGCAAAAGAAAGCGGACATGTTGGTATTATTTCCGTGGGCTGGGATCCGGGAATGTTTTCTTTGAATCGTATGTATGCCAATGCCATTTTGCCGGAGGGACGTGATTACACATTCTGGGGCAAAGGAGTTAGTCAGGGACATTCGGATGCCATCCGCCGCGTGGAAGGTGTAAAAGATGGCAAACAGTATACAATTCCGGTAGAGGCTGCATTGGAGGCTGTAAGAAATGGTGAAAATCCGGAACTTACAACCAGACAGAAACATACCAGAGAGTGTTTTGTTGTATTAGAGGATGGTGCGGATGCTGCAAAGGTAGAGGAAACTATTAAAAATATGCCGAATTATTTCTCCGATTATGACACGACGGTTCACTTTATCAGTGAGGAAGAATTGAAAGCAAACCACAGTGGTATTCCACATGGAGGATTTGTAATTCGCTCCGGAAAAACAGGCTGGAATCAGGAAAATAGTCACGTAATTGAATATAGCTTGAAACTTGATTCAAATCCGGAATTTACTTCCTGCGTTATCGTGGCTTATGCGCGGGCAGCATATCGTCTGTACAAAGAAGGACAGAGCGGATGTAAGACAGTATTCGATATTGCTCCGGCTTATTTAAGTGCTAAAGATGGAGCAGAACTTCGCAAAAATCTGTTGTAAAAAATGTGTATTGCTAGAAATTAATCATAAAAATCAACCCCCGGTTTCATGATAAGAATCCGGGGGTTGATTTTACAAAATAATAGTTAAACAAATACCGACTGCAACAACACCTACCATGATAAGTGCGGCTATGCGGTGTCCCATTCGGCGGCTTTTGACGCTGCTGTCCGAAAAAGACATATGTTTGATTATTTCAACGGCTTTTTCCACATTTTTTTCATCGACATAAATTTCAAATACTGGTTTTGCCATCCGGGCTGTGATGGATGTTTCGATGATTTCATGTTTTTTAGCAAAAATGTGATTGGCTTCGAGTTCGGAAATAATCTGGTCTGCTTCTAAAAAGTTTTCTGCAAGATAAATTTTAGTCATAGCTGTCTACCCCCTTTTCTTATAATAACTTTATTATACATAAAAAGTAAAATAATGACAACCGTTTTATTTATAAGAACACAAAAAACTGGGCAATCTAAAAATAAAAACGGAGGACAGAAAAATGAATCAAAAGGATAATTTTAAAAGCACTCTTCCGATGGCTGCACTGGATGAAATCCCACAGCCGTCAGAGAATGCAAAAGAAATTGTTGGACTTGTGAAAGCGCAGGGCAAAGTAACCGGCTATAAGCTTTCGGATGGACAAATGGTAAGTAAGAGTGAAGGAGTTGCTATGACAAAAGCGGGCGATATTCAGGGCGTGGGCGTAGCGCACCGTGGTGATATAGAGTATTTAAAGGCACTTCCGGATGGAAAGGAGACGAATAATCTCAGCAGCCTGCCAACTGTGCGGTGACAAGTTCAAGGACAAGGAAAATCAAATTATATTTTGTAAAAGATGCAATATATTTTTTTGAATTTGCAGCGCTGGTTTTTTTGTAGTATTCAAGAGAAATCATACTTGCCATAGAAGCAATTAAAGTTCCTAAGCCGCCAATATTTACTCCGATTAAAAGGGCGGTACTATTTTGGGTAAATTTAGATAACAAGATGGCGGCAGGGACGTTGCTTACAATCTGGCTGACGAGGATGCCGCCACCAATTTCCCTTCCGGAAATAATGTGGGATAAAAAACTGTTTATCCATGGAATCTGTGCAATATCCCCAACAAGGATAAAAAGGCAGACAAATTTGATTAATAAGTTAAAGTTAATAGTTCGAAATGTTTTTTTATCGAAAAGAAAAAGGCTGGCAAGAACTAGAATAAAGGTCACATAATGGGGAACAATTCGAAGAATGTTCAAAAGGCACAAAATAAATAATAAAATAAAAACAAGGCTCCAAAATCTTTTGTACTTAAGAGATTTTGAAAAGCTATTTTCTTCATCGACTGTTATTGCTATTTTTTCCTTTTTAAAATTAAAAAAAATGAGAGCCAGTAAAAAAAGAAAGGCGACGATTCCGTAAGGAAGTATGGCAGCGTAAAAGGAGCCAAGTGTCATTTGGTAAGTTTGGAATAAATAAACATTTTGTGGGTTGCCGATTGGCGTCATCATACTGCCCATATTGGCTGCAATTGTTTCTAACACAAGAAGTTTAATTAACAAATCATTGCGGTTTAATCGGTTTAGAATGCCAATGGAAAAAGGAACGAGCACGATGAGTGCAACGTCATTTGTTAAAATCATACTAAGAAAAAAACATGCGCCAATAAGAAAGAGAGCAAGTTTAGATGTGTTACCTGTTTTATTTAAGAAAAATGTTGTGAAATTATCAATATAACCCAACTTGGTTATACCGGCGACAACACCCATCAGACTGAAAAGTAAGCCAAGTGTTTCAAAATTAATTTGTCCAATTGTATATTGATAAAAAATTTCCATAGTGTAATACCTCTTTATAATAATCCAATTATGTATCGGCTAACTTCGGAAAAAAATAAAGTGATTAAAATTATTTGATTATTGGTTGACAAATGTATACCTATCAAGTACTATAAAGACAAGGTATACAAATGATTACCAAAAGAAAAGGAGGTTACTTATGGGGGAAATTCATTTATCGGATGCAGAATGGGAGATTATGAATTGTCTGTGGAACAAACCGAATCAAAAAATCAGCGAAATTGTTATTGCGTTAAGTGAAAAGAAGGTGTGGGATAAACACACGGTGATAACACTTTTGAACCGGATGGAGAAAAAGGGAGCAGTGTCATTTGAGAGAAATGGCCGCGCCAAAGAGTATTATCCGTTAATTTCACAAAAAGAAACTGTAAAGCAGGAGACAGAGCAGTTTTTTGAGCGTGTTTGTCAGGGCAGTTTACGATTAATGGTTAATTCTTTTCTTAGCAGTAAGGCGGTAAAGAAAGAAGATTTGGATGAGTTATATCGTATGTTAGATGAAGCAAGAGAGGGGAAAGAATAATGTTTGAATTTATGTTGGAATGTCATCTTTTGATGCTTTTTCTGATTTTGTTACGGGCTTTGTTTGGCTCCTTTCTTTCCGCAAAAATGCGTTACGCTTTGTGGTTATTTATCCCGCTTCGTTTTTTGCCGTTTGGGTTGTTATTTGAAGCAGGAAAGCAGACTGTTTTGGTAAATCTGATTGGGAAAATACTAGCTATGCTGCCGCAGGTTTCCTTTGCCCGGTTTGACGCTTCCGCTATCCGTATTCCGGTCTGGTTCATGACTGTGTGGACGGTGGGAAGTGTACTTGTGCTTGTTTGGCAGTGGTTCGTAAATTTTCGCTTTGAAAAGAAATTATATGAAGAAAGAGAAAAACTTCCGCAGGATACGGCAGCTTACCCGGTCTATCTGGTAAATGATATTGCATCGTCCTGTGCATTTAAAATACATGGCGAAAAAGCGATTTATGTAGGGCGGAAGGCAGCCAATGATTTGGAAGTTTTTCAGACGGTTATCAAACATGAAACCAGTCATTTGGATTCTGGGGATTTGTTTTTTGGAAAAGTTCGAATGCTTTTGACAGCGGTCTTCTTTTTTAGCCCGATTGCCTGGCTGGCAGCCGTATTATCAAAAAGGGATTGTGAGATGGCGTGCGACGAGCGGACAATTAATCGCATGGGAATTGCAAAAGAAGAATACGGAAAAATCTTGCTGGATTTGACAGTGGAAAGATTAAATACAGACGTATTATTCTGCCATGCAGTTATGATTTCACCTTCCTCTTATGGGTTAAAGGCTCGAATTAGAAATGTTTTGTCAAAGCAGAGAAACAAAAAAGGACAGATTCTGATGGGAATTCTGGTTGTGCTGTTTTGCGCTGGAACATGTTTTTATGAAATTCCATTTTTACATAATATGAATCAGGAAGAAACAATTCGGCAGTACGTTTTTTATTGTAACCAGGAATACTTTTTGGGTCTGAAAAAAATATGTGTACCGGAAAAGATGGATTATTTTTTTCATCCTAAAGTTACCGGAAAAATTGTTTCCCTTAACAAAACGAGTGAGAATTCAGAAGAGGTATTGTACCAGGTTGTGACAGAAGACAAAAAAGGCTGCAAAAGGAAACAGTCCATTTGCCTAGTGCAAAGAGAGCAGTGGAAGGTAAAGCCGTGGTCGGAAGCGAACGTCCCTTTTCAATATGATGTTGTTAAGAATAAGATTCGTATTAAAGCCTATATTGGCAAGGAAGATGTAGTTTCTGTGCCAGAGAAGATAGAGGGAAAAACAGTCAACGAAATTCGGACGGGGGCATTTAAGAATTGTAATGTGAAAAAAATTACGATTCCTGCCTCGGTAGAAACAATTGGTTCTATGGCATTTTTTAACTTGCCGGACTGCGAGGAGATTACAATTGGAAATAAAATGGCTCTCAAATCCGATGACATTTTCAAAAGATGTCCCAAAATAAAAGAGGTCAACACGAAAGGAAAGGGAACGATTGTCTGGTTTATTGGAAATAGTTTGATTGAAGATGGAAACCTGGATACCTATTTTCAGGATATCTGTGACCAGAAAAAAGAGCCGGTGATTCATTACACAAATACAGGAAGCGGTTACATGGTAATGGACCATTTGAATGATTTTCAAAAGGATTTGCCGGAAACGGCATATCTGACAGCAGATGTAATTCTTATCCAGCCACTTCATGATTATGAGGCAATGATGGTTTCCACTCTTTCTGATAAATGCCGCAAAGATGCAAAAATTTATTCGCTTGGAACCATTTACACGAGATATAGAAATTACTGCAAATTTAAAAATGATTTTTCAAAACCGCTTGCTGGGTTTACACCGGGTGGTGATTTGTGTGATGATCTTGTCCAGAGAAAGATACTCAAGCACTATGATATTCAGTCAATGGATGAAGTTCATCCAACATACTTAAATGGATTTATTTCCGGAGCGAGTATTTACAAGGAACTTTTCCATGGAAAGGTTTCGGATATTGATTACAAAAAAATGAGTTATGCGCTTGATTCTTTCATCCCCGGCAAGACCGATAAAGAGCGGGAAGAAAAAATGAAAGAGATTTTGGATGCCGCACAGAAATTTGATGTGAAGGAATATCAAAAGAGCGGGCGTGGATATTATGGATATTCGGAGAAGATAAAAAGAGGGGCGTAATATAGCTTGCAGAAAAAATGTAAACTTTCGACAAAATCATGCAAAAACATTACCAGTAGTTCCTTAAAATGGAATTACTGTTCCTTTTCAAATAAACTTTTCTCTATTATAATAAAAAAATGAACGAATAAATAGAGAGGAGAGTTTAATTATGAAAATAACAGAAAGAAAATGCAAACAAATTGTTGGCGGAGCGGCCGCGGCGGCACTGCTGCTATCGGGAGTGCATTTACCGGGGGCGGCATGGAAAGAGGTAAAAGCGGATACCGTATCAGTCAATGCGAAGATTACCAAGGAGCTAATCAATAAAAGAAACCGGTTCCTTAAGCAGTTTGCATTATCCGATGGAAGTTTTACGGCAGTCGCGTATTCGATGCCGGTTCACTATAAAAAGAAGGGCGTATGGAAAGAAATTGATACAACAATGAAAAAAGTGGGAAAGAAAAAATATCAGACAAAATCTACGGAGTTAACCATTCAAGTATCAAAAAAATCCAATAAAAAATCGGTGATTACCCTAAAACGTGGTTCCAATTCTATATCATGGGCTTTGAAAGGGAAAAAAGTTAAATCAGCAAATGTAAAAATCAGCAATCCCAAGAAATCCAAACAAACCGATGTATTAAACCAAAATATTGTTTCTTACTCCAAAGTGTTAAAAAACACAAGCATCACCTATAACATTTTCCCGGAACGTGTGCAGGAAGTTATTACGGTGTCGAAAAAGCAGAAGGCAAAGAAGTGGACGTTCAAAATTAATGCAGAAAAAATGAAAATCAAGGTAAAGGGAAAACAGGTATATTTCAAAACGAAAAAGGGCAAGAAAAAATACCAGCGTCTGCATACAATTGTGACCGATGCCAACGGAGTTTCTACTTCTAAAGTAAAAGTGAAATATAACAAGAAGAAAAAGACACTTACCGTGTCCCCATCAAAGAAATGGTGGAACAGTAAAAAGAGAAAATTCCC